>Ga0209023_10000607_pt1 | contig 53451 bp, 52 predicted proteins | sample LakOneMetagenome_FD_187468 | JGI IMG/M metagenome (GOLD analysis project Ga0209023, IMG submission 187468) | Freshwater and sediment microbial communities from Lake Erie, Canada (SPAdes) (version 2) | ecosystem: Environmental > Aquatic > Freshwater > Lentic | place: Lake Erie, Canada... | reverse complement strand
CGCCGTCGAGGGCCCAGTAGTGGATCACCTCATTGAACCGGAACGTGGTGATGAACGAACCCAGCCAGCGTTTGCCGGTGGATTCCGACCACGGGACGTAGAGCCGTTCCAGTTCGCGGATGTAGTCGTCCTGGCGGCCCGGTTTGGTCTGCATGATCTCCTGGATCACCAGTCCGGCAACGAAGTTGGCCTCGCGCAGCTGGGCCAGGGTCTTGTTGTACTTGCCGGCGTACATGATCCGGCCCTCCCCCGTCGCTCCCAGGCCGGACAGGTACTGCGCCCACTTCGCGGCCACCCCGTGATGACTGCCACCGGCGGCCTGGGCGCGGCCGATGCGGGCATAATCGGCGAACGCATCGATCTCCCAGATGATGGTGACCTGCGGCCAGCGCCCGTTGTAGGGCGTCGCCTCCCAGATCGCGAACAGTCTGGCCCCGAGTTCCTCCATCATGGGCTGATAGACCTCGCCGAACGCCGCCGCGAACTGTTCACCCCGACCAGAGCCCAGCTCGATGGTCTCGTGCAGGTACAACAGTGTGTGGCCGTAGTACTTCTTCATGCTCATGACGCGCGGAGGCTGGTTGACATTGGCACCTAGCGAGCGTGACACTTACGACGTGATTTGTAAAGGTGCAACTTCACTGAGTCCGTTGTCCGACGGATTCTGTTTCGGCGAGGGACCGCGCTGGTTCGAGGGCATGTTGTGGTTCTCCGACATGCTCGGCGAGGCCCTGCACACCGTCACGCTGTGCGGCTCGGCCACCATGGTCCCGTTGCCCGGTCATGCCCCCTCCGGACTGGGCTTCCGTCCCGACGGCACATTGCTGATCGTGTCCACCGAGGCCGAGCAGGTGCTCGCCTACGACGGCGATCACGTCGCCGTCGTCGCCGACCTGTCCGAGCTGGCTCCGGCCGCCCTCGGCGACATGGTGGTCGACGAGGCCGGCCACGCCTACGTCGGATCCCAGGCCCGCGAGGGTGGCGTCATCATCCGGATCGACCCCGACAACACGGCCACCGTGGTCGCCGGTGATCTCGAGTTCCCCAACGGCATGGTGCTCACGCCGGACGGGTCGACCCTCATCGTGGCCGAGTCGACGGGGCGCCGCCTGACCGCGTTCACCGTCGACACGGACGGGTTGTCGGGGCGACGGGTGTTCGCCGACGGCTTGGAGGGCCCGCCGGACGGGCTGGCGCTCGACGTCGGCGGCGGCGTGTGGACGTCCCTGACGCTGGCACACCGATTCGACCGGATCCTCGAAGGTGGGACCATCACCGACCGTGTCGAAACGGGCGGCCGGGTCGCGATCGCCTGCGCGCTGGGCGGCCCGGAGAACAAGACCCTGTTCCTACTCAGCAGCACCGACGCCTACCCGGAGCGGTTGCGCGGCACCAAGCACTCGCGCGTCGACACGCTGACGGTCGATGTCGCCGGCACCGGCCCCCTGGATCGAGAGGTACACCAGCACTGATGACTGCTGCCAACTACTACGAACTGCTGGACGCCAATGACGAACGGGGCGAGAAGTTCTCGGCCACCGATATGGTCCGCAGCACGTGGTCGGACAAGATCCAGCACGGCGGCCCGGTCTCGGCACTCCTGGTGCGTGGTCTCGAACGCTGCGCGCAACGCGACGACACCCGGCTGGTGCGCGTCGTCGTCGATCTGCTGGGCCCGGTGCCGGCCGACGGCGCATTCTGGATCAACAGCCGGATCGAGCGCTCCGGCAAGCAGATCGAGCTCGTTAGCACCGAAATGCTCGCCCGGGGACCGGACGGACCGCGGGCGGTGGCCCGGGCCAGCGGCTGGCGATTGCAGACCCTCGATACCGCGGGGCTGCTGCACGCACCCGCAGCACCGATGCGCCCGCTGTCCGAGGCCCGCAACCGGGATATGACCAGGGACTGGGCCACCAACTATGTGCACAGTGTCGACTGGCGTTGGCTGACCGAGCTCGGCGTCCCCGGACCCGGTGAATCCTGGCTGGCCCCCAAGGTCGGCCTGGTGGCCGGGGAGGACCTGACCCCTATGCAGCGGCTCTTCACGGTGGCCGACTGCGCCAACGGGCTCGGCAGCAAGATCGATATCCGCAAGTACACGTTCCTCAACACCGATCTCGCGGTGCACCTGCACCGAGTACCTACCGGCGAGTGGACCGGTATTCGGGCCGAAACCAATTACGGCCCAGACGGTATCGGGGTCACCCTCGGCACGCTGTTCGACCAGACCGGCCCCGTCGGTGCCATCCAGCAGTCGGTCCTGGTCCGCCCCCGCTAGCGCAAGCGTCCTGAGTCGTTGATTCGTGCTCGGGCCGGTACGGGTCGCCGAACGTGGGGGATATGGATGAAAAGCGTTGGATTCGGATGCATATCGCCCACACTCGATGTGTCCGTACCGGTCCCGGTCCGCCCCCGCTAGCGGACGTGGGCCGGCAGCCGCTTCACGCCGTGCACGAAGTTGCTGTGCAGCAGATCGGGCTCGCCGAACTCGATCGGCCCGGTCCGGCCATGACAAGCAGTCAGTGCCCAAGGCGACGCGGCCGCAGGTCACTTTCCCGAAAGTCTTTACAAACAAGCATCCGTTTGTAAAGCTTGTTGGATGAGTGGGCCGGCCGCGCAGACCGAGGAGGAGATGTCCTCACGGAATCGGATCCTGCGCGCGACCGCCGAGGTGCTGGGCCGCAGCGGACAGGCCAAGCTCAGTTTGTCGGAGGTCGCCCTGCAGGCCGGGGTCTCGCGGCCCACACTGTACCGCTGGTTCGCCTCCAAGGACGATCTGCTCAAGGCGTTCGGCGTGTACGAACGCGAGAACTTCGACTCTGGCATCACCAAGGCCACCGTCGGCCTGCGGGGTAACGACAAACTCGATGCCGCATTGCGCTTCATCGTGGACTACCAGCAGTCCTATTCAGGAGTACGGATCGTCGACATCGAGCCGGAAGTGCCCATCGAGGCGCTCTCGAAGGTGATCCCGCTAATGCGGTCCCAGCTGGAGAAACTGGTCAGCGGACCCAACGGCGCCGTCAAGGCGGCGGCCGCAGTCCGGGTTGCGGTGTCGCACTACATCGTTCGCAGCGATGACGACGACCAGTTCCTCGCACAGCTGCGGCACGCCGTCGGGCTCAAGATCTGATCGATGTCCCTACGTGACTGCTATTGAGCCGCAGTGTAATTCGGCTTACCGAGGCCGAGCGCGTGCTGGCCGATCATGTTGCGGAAGACCTCCAGCGTGCCGGCGTAGACCCCCGGTGGGTCCGGCCAACCGGAAGACGTACTCGACCCGATGTTGGTCCGGTCTCCGGCGACGGTGCGCGTGGGCGATCACCTCATCCGTGACGACCCCCGCCAGGAACTGCCGCAGCTCAGCCCGGAAGGCGAGGTCGTCGCCGGACAGTTCGACGCGGGAAGAAGTCCCTCGCCACAGCGAGACAGTCTGGCCTACTTTTGTAAAGCCTGTCGGGGCAGCACCGGACCGTCGTCGAGTTCCTCGGTGACGCCGAGCTCGCCCAGTCCCACCTTGGTCAGCAGGCCGGTGCCGTAGGCCGCCAACAACAGCTTCTCATCGTTGCTGTGGCCCTCGTCGTACAGCATCGCGCCGATCAGGCAGATGACCGCCATCTTGAACGCGTTGAACGCCCGGTACCACGGGCGGTTCGCCACGGTGATGCCGCTGACCTTCTCATAGTGGGCCAGCATTTCGTCGATGCCCAGTGCCGCGGGGTGGCTGGTGATGCCCACCGGTTGCATCCACAACAGCTCGAGCCAGCCAAGGTCGGTCAGCGGATCGCCGATCGTGGTCATCTCCCAGTCGAATACGGCGCTGACCTCGCCGTCCACGAAGGCGAAGTTGCCCGGCTTGGCATCACCGTGGACCAACGTGACCGTCGGGTGCGGTAGCGGTTTGGTCGCCCGCAGCTCGGTGAGCAGGCGTTCGAGTGCGGGCAACGAGCCGCGTTTGACGCGCTGCATCTCGGCGGCCCAGTGGTCGATCTCCCGGTCGAGGTGGCCACCGGTGTCCAGGGTCTGCAGTCCGGTGGCCGACAGGTCGACGGCGTGGATGGCCGCGATCTGTTCGACGAGGCTCTGACACATCCGCACGACGGTCGCGTCGGGCACGCCGCTGGGCGCCTCCATCTCGAAGACGTCCCCGCCGACGCGTTCCATCACCAGGAATGGCCGGCCCAGCACGTCGCCGGTCTCCTCGAGCCACAGTACGGGGGGCACCCGCACATCGGTACCGGCCAACGTCCGCAGGATCTCGAATTGCCTTGGCAGGTCGTAGGGTTCCAGCAGGGCCGGAGGTTCAGGACGTTGCCGCAGAATGACCTCGCGGCGGATCTTGCCCGCGCCACGGCACTCCACCACGGTAAACGCCATCATGTCGGCCGAATGGCCGAAGTCGACCCGGTCGAGTCCTTCCACCAGCACCTCGTCGGCGTCGGGGATCTGCGCGCCCAGCCATGCCTCCAGGCTGCGCTCCGTCGGCGTCTTGCCCTGGGTGAAGGCCGACATGTCCATCGCCGCCCAGTTCGGGTACCGCCGGTACCCCTGGCCGCCCATCAGCAGTTCGAAGATGCCCCAACCGGTTCGGCCGTCCATCTCGAAGCGCATCAGCTGATCCAGCGCCATCGACTTGTCCTCGGTCTCGGTCAACTGCGCGGAATCGTTACTGTTCCAGCCGAAGTGGATGAAGTACCCGCCTGCAACGCCGGGGCCGAGATCCTCGTACTGGCAGTGCGACATCGGCAGCCCGTAGTAGGCATTGACCGCCTGGGTCGGGGTGTCAGCGGTCACCCGATAGGTCTTGCCGTCCTCGTCGGTGAACACCAGCGCCGCGCGGGCGGGTCGCTTGCGGGTGCCGTCGAACTCGACGTCGTGTTCGATCTTGACGAATCGCTTGGACAGCGTGCCGTCGTAATGGGTGATCCCGCCGTCGACGTACAGGGTTGCGCCGTTGGCGGATTCGATGATCCAGGCTTCGATGGCGCAGTCCTCGAAGCCGGCGTCGAGCCACAACCAGAAGTCGATCTTGTCGGCGACGCGCACCCCGAAGGTCCGGTCGCGCCCGCCGTGGAAGCCGTCGACGCTGATCCGTTCGCCGTCGATCTCCACCCAGCCGGTCCAGCGGCCGGGCTCTTTCATGTGGTACATGTCGGCCAGCTGCTCGCCGTTCTCGGCGTGCACCTTCATCGGCAGCAGTTCCCACATCGGCGCGGTCGGCTCGTAGTACAACTCCCAGGCGATGCCGGACGCATTGGGTTCGACATCGAGGCGCCACTTCTTCAGTGGCTCGATGCACGTCCAGCGCATCGGTCCGGCAGAAAGCTCACCCCGGTCGTCGCCGGTGACCGGACGACCGGCGAGCAGATCCCAGTGCCGGCCATCGGCCATGCTGACCTTGACGTACCCCAGGCCGGTTCCGGTATTGGGGTTGTTGCCGTACCCGCTGGACAGCAGCAACGAGCCGTCTAGGGCGGCGGCGAAGAAGTAGCAGCGGTCCGACCAGCTCGGGTCCGGCTCGTGCACCTGGTCGAACGTCACCGGGAGTTGGTGGGTGAATGATTCATCGGCCGCGGAGTATGGCATCGGAATCCTTCCTGATTCGGCTGGTGGGCTTAATATCCCGGCATGGAACCGAGTCGGCCGCTCGACTCTCGCCGGGCCTCGTCCGCGCGGAACGACACCGCTCGACAAGCCCGGCGGTGGGGTGACGATCGGGCGATCCTCGACGACGACGAAGCCCGGGCCCGATTGCTGGACGCTGCCGCCCGCTGCATCGTGCGCCGGGGCGACACCGCGATCCGGATGGCCGAGGTGTCCGATGAAGCCGGGGTGTCGCGATCGACGCTCTACCGGTACTTCCCCGGTCGCGACGACCTGCTGCTGGGACTGATCCTCGGCCGCATCGACAACGCCCTGGCGAATCTGGTTGCCGGACTGCGTCATCCGGGGAGCCCGGCGCGATGCCTGCCGGAAATGGTTCTGGTGCCGGTGTTCTCGGTGGATCAAGCGCCGGTGGATCCGGTGAATCAGGCGTTGTTCGCCGGCGGCAGTTCCGCACTTGCGGCGGTGCTGGAGCTGGGCTCTGAACCCATCGCCGAGGTGTTGCTCCGGCACTACGGGCCGCTGCTGGCGCGCTGGCGCCGGGCCGGACGGCTGCACGACGACATCGATGACCGGTCGCTGGTCGAGTGGCTGCACGCCACCACGCTGTTCCTGCTCGGTCCGTCGTGGCGACACCGGCCGCCCACGGAAAAGCGCCGATTCGTCGACCGGTTCCTGGTGCGCGCCCTGGTTCCACAGATCGGACAATAGTTCATAATTGTCTGATCTTGTAGAGCCCGTCCTACGATTGCCCCCATGACGCTCACCGCGGGCCGCGGCCCGTTCTCCACCGATCCGGCCGGCTGGTACTCCACACCGATTGCCCCGGATCTGGTCTTCGCCGAACCACACCGGAGGCGCGTACAGGCCGTCCGCGACGACCGGACCGTCATCGACACCGAGGACGTCCTGCTGATCCACCGCAAGGGCCACCCGTTGGGCTACGCGTTCCGCGCCGGCGACGTGGGCGACCTGCCCGCCGAGCCCGAGCCCCTGGCGCCCGGCTACGTCCGGGTGCCGTGGGACGCCGTCGACAACTGGTTCGAGGAGGGACGCCAGCTGGTGCACTACCCACCCAACCCGTACCACCGGGTGGACTGCCGGCCCACCACCAGACGGCTGCGGGTGACCATCGGGAACGTCACGCTGATCGATACCACCGACACCATGATCGTCTTCGAGACCGCGCTGGCGCCGCGGCTCTATGTCGACCCCGCCCTGATCCGGATGGATCTGCTGCGCCGGAACAACACCACCAGCTATTGCAACTACAAGGGCTATGCGACCTACTGGACGTTCTCCGCCGGGGACACCGTTGTCGAGGACATCGCCTGGAGCTATCCGGACCCGCTGCCGGAGACGTTGCCCCTCAAGGGATTTCTGAGCTTCGACCCCGAAAAGGTGGACATGGTCGCCGAGGTTCCCGCCTGACACCCGGCGCGGTGTGGGTCAGCTGATCAGGGCCAGGATGTGCTGCGTCCGCCACCAGACGAGCCCGGCGAAGACGGCGAGGACTCCCACGCTGGCCCACACGTGCAGCGAGTTGTTCCGCTCCTTGTAGGCGTAGAGCCAGGCCACCACAACGCCGGTCACCAGCCCACCGATGTGGCCCTGCCAGCTGATGTTCTGCGAGCTGATCAACGGGATGACGAAGGTGAACGCCAGGTTGATCACGATCACCGCCATGATGCCGCGGGTGTCCATGTTGATCCGCTTGCCGACGATCAAAGTCGCACCGAACAGCCCGAAGATCGCGCCGGAGGCGCCCGCCGTCGCCGAGTTCAACGGCGACATGAGGTACGCGAGCACCCCACCGCCCAGCGCACTGAGCACATAGAGCGCCACGAACCGGTTGCGGCCCAGCCACTTTTCCAGCGGCGGACCGACCACCCACAGCGCCCACATGTTGAACAGGATGTGTGTGACGCTGTAGTGCAGGAAGGCCGAGGAGAAGATCCGCCAGTACTCCCCGGTGGCAACAGCGGGCGGCCACAACACCAGTTGGGGTTCCAGACTGCGCGACGACATCTGCAGAACGAACATGACGAGGTTGATCGCGATCAGCGAGTAGGTCACCGGCGCATCGGCGAACGCGAACCGCCCGGTCGAACCGGTACGCACCGTCTTCACTGGGCGCGCGGTAGCCGCGGCGGCCGCCACACAGTCGACACATTGGTGACCGACGGCCGCCGAGCGCATGCACTCCGGACAGACCGGACGTCCGCACCTGGTGCACTGCACATAGGTCGGGCGGTCCGGGTGCCGGTAACACGACGGCGCCGGCGGATATCCCGGCGGTGGACCCTGTGGCGGATAGGGGGTGCTCATCGCCTTCGAAGATAGCGGCCCGCAGAGTGTGGGCGTAGCGACTTGGCCGTCAACCCGGCCGCTCGAGCACCCTCCCGGCGTCGACGGTGACGGGAAGGCCCGTGATGTAACGGGATTCGTCCGAGGCCAGGAACAGCACCGCGTTGCTGATGTCGACCGGTTCGACCCAGCCGATGGTCAGCGTGTGCATGAACAGGGCGGCCACCGCCAGATCGTTCGGGCCTGGGTTATGCAGATCCGGGCGGAACAGCTTCTTGGTCCCAACCGATTACCAGTGATAGGACACTCGCGCCCATGACCGATCTGGTCGACGTCGACTTCTTCTCCGACCCGGATCTCGCACAGAATCAGCGAGCCCATCACCTGAGCCGCGGCGCGCCTGATGTCGCCGACGAACAAGCCAGCCAGCGCTGATCGCGTCGAGCGTGCCGTACCAGTCCGGGTGCACCCGTTGCAGACCCTGCCGGAACGCCGGATCGGCACCATCGGCGACCGCCTGGTGCAGCTCATCGGGTCCGCGAACTACGATTCCGCGCAATGACTCGTCGACGCACGTCCCAGAGCCGGTCCCAGGCCGGTGGCCTCCTGATCGTGGCGATCCTGGTGATCGCCCTTGCCGGGCCGTACTTCCTCGGCGCCTACCTGGCAGTGCACCTGGGCGGTGCCGGCAACCCGTCGACAACCAGGACACTGGTGGCCTGGCTGTTCGAGGTCCCCTGGATCATCGCGATCGCGTTCTTCGCCGTGCGCGCCTGGCGCAAGCACGTCGCCTACCAGGCCGCGCTCGCCGAGTACAACACCCCACGCCCCGTCGCGGGCCCCGGCGGCTCCGCGGTGTATCACCACGGGGCCTGCGTCATCAACCACAAGACGGCCGAATCCGCGGCCAAGTGCCGCAAGGGCTAGTTTTCGGATCGACTCAGCGCGCTCTGCGAGTTCCACTCGCACGATGCCCCAGGGACCGCTGAGTGGAGCGTTTTACAACTTCCACTGAAACTTCACGTTCACGCGGTGATGGTCGAACAATCCGAGATGCTCGCCGAGATCGAGGCGATCAAACAACTCAAGGCCCGGTACTGTCGCCTGCTCGACACCAAGGACTGGGCCGGGTGGCGAGAGATCTTCGCCGACGACTTCGTCAGCGACACCGGGAGCGCGGGCGAAATGGTGATCACCGGCGCCGACGACTTCGTCGCGTTCGTCCGCAAGACCCTCGGCCGCCCGTCCCGGCCCACCGCGCACCAGGTGCACACGCCGGAGATCACGATGACATCCTCGACCACCGCCACCGGGATCTGGGCGCTGCAGGACGTCGTGCGCTTCGCCCCGGGAGTGACGATTGTCGGCTACGGGCACTACCACGAGACCTACCAGAAGACCGACGGCCAGTGGCGGTTCGCCACATCACGGTTGACCCGGTTGCGCGAAGACGTTGTCACACAGCTGTTTTCGGTCTTCATCTCTGACCGGATCCGGAGCGCCGCCGTGCGGGGCGCCCGGCGGTTGACCGTCGCGAGGGAGGCGCGATGAGCACCGTACTGCTCACCGGCGCCTTCGGTCAGGTCGGCAAGCGCTGCGCGGAGATCCTCCTGCAGCGCGGACACACCGTCGTCGCGCTCGACCTGGACAGTGAGAAAACCCGAGTCACCGCAGCCGAACCGGAAAATCGCTTAGACTGTCTATCGTGAGGTCCTCGTTCGTCATCCGTATCGCCACAACCGCCCTGTTCACGGGCTGTTTGGTGACCGGCGCCCTAGCGACCACAGCCCAGGCCGACCCTGGGCCACCGGCACCCGGCCCCGCCCCCGGACCCGCCAACGTCAGCATTGACAAGGACGGCACCTACTCGGTCGGCAGCCAGATCGTCCCCGGAACCTACAGCTCGCCCGGCCCCGTCCAGGGCGGGGTCTGCTACTGGAAGCGGGTCAGCGGCGACAAGATCGTCGACAACGCGATGAGCAAGCAACCGCAGATCGTCCAGATCGACGCGACCGACACCTCGTTCAAGACCAGCGAGTGCCAGCCCTGGCAGAAGATCGACGACTGCCTGCCGGGCTGTGGGCCCGCGCCCATGAACCCGGTCGAGATCCTCGGTCAGCTCGGCCGCATCGCGGCGGCCAACCCGGCGCCGCCGCCCGGCTGATCGCGCCGGATCCAGTCCCGGCGGCGTAACCGCCGCGTCCGCCTCGCGTAGTCCAGTTCGGTGTGGGGCCACTGGGTGACGATGCGTCCACTCGGTGACCGGTAATAGCTGTCGCACCGGGTCCAGATCGTCTTCTCCAGCTCGGCGGAAAGCTGTTCGTTGTAGCGCTCTTCGGCCTCGGGCCGGACCTCGATCGACCCGCCGCGCCGGGCGATCCTGCCGACGGCGTCGGCCACCAGCCGCGCTCCGGCCTCGAGGATGTAGACGATCGAGTTGCCGCCCTGGTTCGTGTTGGGCCCGTAGAGCATGAAGAAGTTCGGGAACCCGCTGACCGCCGCACCGAGGTAGGCACTCGGGTCGTCGCCCCAGACTTCGTGCAGCCGGCGCCCGCCCGTGCCGATGACCTCGATACCGGCCAGGTACTCCGCGGTCTCGAATCCCGTTGCCAGCACGATCACTTCGGCATCGACCACCGTGCCGGAGGTGGTGGTCACGCTGCCCTCCGACACCGTGGCGATGGGCTCGCTGACCAGGCGGACGTTGTCGCGTTGCAGCGCACGGTAGTAATCGTCGCCGAGCAGAACCCGTTTGCACCGGAACGGATAGTCCGGGGTGAGCACGCGGCGCAACTCTTCGTCGGCCACCGTGCGGTCCAGGAAGCCGGACGCGACTCGGGTGCGCGTCTCCATCATGGGATCGTCTCCGCGATTGGCGGTGAAGTCGTGCTGGAACTTCCAGATCTGCCACCTCGACCGCCGGACCGCCAGCGGGTTCCGCCGGAACCGTGCCAATTCGGCTGCGCTGTAGGGCCGGTCATCCTTGGGCACCATCCATGGTGGGGTGCGCTGGAACACGGTGACGGATCCGGCGATCTTGGCCAGCTCGGGAACCACCTGCACCGCGCTGGCTCCGGTACCGATGACGGCGACCTTGCGACCACGCAGCTGCACCGACGAATCCCATTGCGCGGTATGCATGATCGGGCCGCCGAAGTCGGCCAGGCCCGCGATGTCGGGCAGCTTGGGCGCCCCGAACAGACCGACGGCGCTGACCAGGACATCCACCGTCGTCGGCGTCGTCGTTCCAGCACGGTCCAGCAGCAGATCCCATTCGGCAGTCTCGGCGTTCCACCGCGCTTCCCGTAGCCGGGTGCCGAGCATCAGATGCCGGCGCAGGTCCATCGCATCGGCGACCGCCTCCAGATAGGCCAGGATCTCCGGCTGTCGCGCGTAGGGCCGGCTCCAGGATCTGTTCTGCGCGAACGAGAACGAGTACAAGTGGGACTGGATGTCGCACGCCGCACCCGGATAGGTATTGCGCCGCCAGGTACCCCCCACCCCGTCACCCGCCTCGATGACGGCCAGATCATCGATACCGCTGCGGCGCAATGCCACCGCGGCGGCCATCCCGCCGAACCCAGCCCCGACGATCGCCACCCGCGGCCGGTGCCGATGGGCCACCGCCCGAATTCGGCCCGTCAGGTAGCGCCGTCGCCTCAACCCAGAAGCCCTTCGAAATCACCTCGGCTGCGCCAGGTTTGGAGGATCTCGGCGTACTCGGTTGGCGTGCCGAAGAAGAAGCTGCCCTGCCGGGTGACGGCATTGGCCTGGCCTTCGCGGTTGTAGTAACCCGGTGTACAGCTGCGGGCCCGATCGGCGGTGCCCTCCGAGCGGCGGACAACCTCGCGGACCCAGGCGTCCTCGGCGGCGGCGGTCGGCTCCACCTCGGGCAGGTCCCGGTCGAGGGCCTGCGCGACGATCCAGGCCACCTGCCGGGCCTGGATGTCCAGGAGGTAGGGGAAGTTGACGGTGAACCCGGCCTGCGCAATGCTCTCGATGAAGCAGTTCGGGAACCCCCGCACCGTCAACCCCTGGAAGGTGCGCACCCCGTCGGACCAGTTGTCGGTCAACGTGATTCCTTCCCGGCCCACCACCTCGAAGCCGGTTCGTCTGCGGTATTCGGTGCCCACCTCGAAACCGGTGGCAAGGATCAGGCAGTCCAGTTCGTACAACACATCGTCGACGACGACACCGGTGGGTTCGATGCGCTGGACTCCGAGGCCGCGGGTATCGACCAGCGTCACGTTGTCGCGGTTGAACGTCTGCAGATAGGCATCGTGAAAGCACGGCCGCTTGCAGAAGTACCCATACCACGGTTTGAGCGCCTCGGCCGTCGCGCGGTCTGTCACCAGATCGTCGATGCGGGAACGGATCTCGTCCATCTTCGCGAAGTCGGCGAGCTCAGCATCCTGCGGTCCGGCCATCACCGGCAGCTTGCGGGTGATGCTGGTCCACGCGTCGGCCACCAGATCCTCGTCCGACTGACCGCCGGCGGTCAGGATCTGGAAGTTCTCGATTCGCCTCTGCTGCCAACCGGATTCGACACCGGCCGCCCAGTCCTGGTCGGTCGGCTGGTTACCGCGGACATCGACCGTGGACGGGGTGCGCTGGAAGACATAGAGCTGACCGGCCGCCGCGGCCAGGTGCGGCACGCACTGGATCGCGGTGGCGCCGGTGCCGATGATGCCCACCCGCTTGTCGGCCAGGTGTTCGAGATGCTCGCCCGTGTAGTCGTAGTCCCAGCGGCTGGTGTGGAACGTCATTCCGGCGAACTCGCCGATACCCGGGATACCCGGCAGCTTCGGCTTGTGGATGTAGCCGTTGGCCAGCGACACGAAGCGGGCCCGGATGCAGTCGCCCCGGTCGGTGGAAATCAACCAGCGGGACAGGTTGGCATCCCACCTGATCTTGTGGACCTCGGTGTGCAGCAGCGCATCTCGGTAGAGATCATAGTGCTCGGCAATGCGTCGGCAGTGCTGCAGGATCTCGGCGCCCTTGGCGTAGCGCTCGGTCGGGATGTAATCCAGTTCCTCCAGGAGCGGCATATACACGTAGGACTCGACGTCGCAGGCGATCCCCGGATACCGGTTCCAGTACCAGGTACCGCCGACGTCGGCGGCCTTGTCGATCAGCCGGATGCTGTCGACGCCGAGTTCGCGCAACCGGACGCCGGTGAGCAGCCCACCGAATCCGGCGCCCACCAATGCCACATCGACGTCGTCGATGACCGGGGGACGTTCGAAGCTCGGGTCCGACCACGGATCGTCGGCGAATCCGGCAAACACCCCCTCGGTCTCGACGTATTGACCGATGCCGTCGGGCCGCAGCCGGCGTTCCCGCTCCTCCGCGTACTTCTGCCGCAGCGCCGCCAGCTTGTCCGCATCACGCATGTCGCTAGCTCACCGGCACGTCGATGATCGGCCGGCGATCACCCGCACCCGGGCCGTCGAAGTGCCACCATTCGCCGCTGTAGACCTGCAGCCCGCCGGCCGCCATGGCCTGCCGCAGCAGCGCCCGGTTGCGCTGCTGGGTGACCGTCAATCCGTCGGCGTGTAGGGCGTTGGCCCGCGCGGTGAAGTCGTCGAAATCGGTTCCCATGTCCAGCAATCCGGCCGGACCGGCCAGCGTGACGTCCACCGAGCGACCGGACTCATGGCTCTTGGAGTACGATCCGGGCTGGGCCACCCAGTTCGGGTCGGGCACCACCTGGAACATCCGGACCTGCACGCTGTGCGGCCGATAGCAGTCCCAGAACACCAACCGAAGGCCCTGTGCGCGAAGCGCTTCCGCCGCTGTTGCCAGGCCTGGGGCCAGCGACTGGTGCACCAGGCAGCGGGCGCCTGGCGGGTACAACGGCGCGCCCACGAAGTTGTTGGCGGTCGCGTACCGCAGGTCGATGACGGCGTCGGGCACCACGCTGCGAACGTCGACGAAGCCGACGTCGGCGGCGGCCGCCGACACCGAGGGGACCGGATCCGAGTGGGCTTCGGGTGCGACGAAAGCCGCGCACAGCACTGCGAGCACGGCAGCCGGGAGCAGGCGCATGGTAGGCACGTTAGTCCCGGATCCCGCCGTAAATGCCACGTCGGACGATCCACGGGTGCAGCACCCGATCGATCGACCACGCCGGGAAGCGGAACGCCCGTCCGTTGGGAGCGAAGACCTGCAGGCCGTCTGGCTGCACGCCGAGCACCGATCCCCACCGCCGTCCGGCCGGCCGGTATCTGCGTAGCGAACCGCCGTCGAACCAGGCCCGCACGTTGCGGGCCAGCAAGGCGTCGGCTCGGTTGCGTGCCGAGCTACGCAACGGATCCGTCGCGGCCACATCGCCGATCGCGAACACGCCCGGATATCCCGGGACGGTGAGTTCGCTTGTGGCACGGACAAATCCGTCGTCGTCGAGCAGCCCCGGCGGCAACCAGCCGGTGTTCGGCGTGACCCGCCCGATCGCCCACAGCACCGCACCCGCAGCGACCTCGGGCTGCCCGGTGCTCCACCGCACCGGATCGGCGGTGATCCGCTCGCCGGTGAACCCGTCCGGCAGTTCCGCGCGATGACCGGCGTGCAACCCCACGCCGGTGCCGGTCAGGCGGCGACGCACCGTCGCCCACACCCGCGGATGGTGGCCCGGCAACGCCCGCTCGCCGGGGAAGTAGAGATCGATGCGTTTACCGGGCCACGCGGCCGCCAGGTTGGCCGCACTGCTGACCGCGGCCGCTCCCCCGCCGATCACCGCGATCGATGGGGCCGCGGCCAGGCGGTCGTGGGCGCCCTGCAGATCCGCGCCGATCTCGTTGGCGGACTGCAGGTTCGGCTGTCGCCAGAACCCGTTGGTGACACCGGTCGAGATCACCAGGGCGTCGTAGTGCTCGGTGCCGGCCGAGCCGTCGGCGGCGCGCACGAGCACGGTGCGGGCGTCGGTGTCCAGACCGGTGAGCTCCGCCTGCACGATGCGGACGCGGTCGAGCCCCCGGAATCGCTCGAACGGGATCCAGTAGTCGCGCGCCCAGTCGGCGGGCCGGGCCAGCCGGACCCCCAACTCCTGGCCGCTGACCAGCGCCGGTTTGGTCGAGATCCCCACCACCTCGATGTCGGTGCGGGCCAGCCGAATGGCGGTCAGCAACCCGGAGTCGCCGAGCCCGGCGATCACCACCCGAGGGCTCATCGGGTCGCACGCGGTGGTCGGGGCACGAACTTCGACACCCGGTCGATGACGGCCTGGTATTCGGGCCGGCGGTCCAGGCTGCGCTGCTCCATCATCGGGATGCTGGCCGTGAGGAACAGCGTCAGCATCAACAACGCGCCGGCGAACAACCACCAGGCATCCCGCGGCGCGGCCGCCACCCCGAACAGCGCCACCGCGAACCAGAAGCTGCACTCGCCGAAGTAGTTCGGATGACGCGACCAGCTCCACAGCCCGGTGTCGAGCGCCTGACCCGGACGGCGCTGCGCGACGAACCGGTGCAGCTGCAGATCGGCGACGAATTCCAATGCCACGGCGGCGATTCCGATGACGAAAGCCACCCACATCAACCACCGAATACCCGCCTCGGGCCGGGTGACCGCAACGTACGCCGGGACCATGCCGAGGAACACCTGCAGTGTCGGGATGAGGTGAATGGCGAACAGGTCGGCCACGAACTCGAACCGACCCGCGCGTCCACGCAGGAGCGGGTAACGCCAGTCCTCGTGGTGCAGACCGGGGAAGCCGTAGATCCAGTTACCCGTCAGCCGGATCGCCCACGCGACCACGACGATCGCCAGGAGCCAGCAGCGCAGCACGTCCACGTCGGGACTGCTGCGGGCCCACCAGTAGAACAGCATCAGTGGCGGGATCACGCTCCAGTAGGCGTCGTAGAAGCTGGAGTTCCGGTACGCCCGGCTGAAGACGAAGACCACCAGGGTGGCGATCACGTCCGCGATCAGGGTGTCGAGCCAGAGCCGGCCGGTCGACGGACCCCACCACAGCCAGACCGCGGCGGCGCCGATCGCGACGATGTAGGCCTCGGTGACCACGGTCAGGGCACGGGTCTTGCTCACCGTCGACATCTGCGAAGCGTACGACGCTAACGTCGTGCCCATGCCGGACCCCGATAACCCCGACCTGGCCGAGTTGCGTCGACGCCGCGCGCTGACCGAGGACGCTGCCCGGCCCGACGCGGTGGCCCGCCGGCACGACGCCGGTGGCCGGACCGCGCGCGAGAACATCGCCGACCTTGTCGACCCGGAGTCCTTCGTGGAGTACGGCCGCTTCACGATCGCCGCGCAGCGGCACCGCCGCGACGTCGACGACCTGATCGCCCGCACCCCGGCCGACGGTCTGGTGGCCGGCACTGCACGGGTGAACGGCAGGCCCTGCGCGGTCCTCTCGTATGACTACACGGTGCTGGCCGGCACGCAGGGCGCGCTCGGCCACCTGAAGAAGGACCGGTTGTTCGAGTTGATCGAGCGGATGCGCCTGCCGACGGTGTTCTTCGCCGAGGGCGGCGGCGGGCGGCCCGGCGACACCGACTATCCGACGGTGTCCTCCCTGGATGTCCGCGCGTTCGCGCTGTGGGCCAAGCTCTCGGGCGTGGTCCCGCGGATCGCGGTGGTCAAGGGCCGGTGTTTCGCCGGCAACGCCGTCATCGCCGGCTGCTCGGATCTGATCGTCGCGACGGCCGACACGTCGATCGGGATGGGCGGGCCGGCGATGATCGCCGGCGGCGGGCTGGGTGACGTGGCGCCCGACGACGTCGGTCCCATCTCCGTGCAGGAACCCAACGGTGTCGTCGACGTCGTCGCCGCCGACGAGGCCGAGGCCGTCGCCGTGACGAAGAAGCTCCTGGGCTACTTCCAGGGCGGTGCCGCACCCGGCCCGGAGAACGATCAAACCTGTTTGCGCACAATGATTCCCGAGCGTGCCCGGCGTGCCTATCCGGTCCGGCCGGTGATCGAGACCCTGGCCGACGCCGACTCGGTCACGTTCTTGCGGGAGCGGTTCGCCCCGGAGATGGTGACCGCGCTGGCCCGCATCGACGGCCGCCCCGTCGGGGTGATCGCCAACAACACCATGGTGATGGCCGGCGCCATCACTGCGGCCGCGTCGGACAAGGCGGCCCGATTCCTGCAGCTGTGCGATGCGTTCGGCCTGCCGGCGATCTCGCTGGTGGACTGTCCCGGGTACATGGTCGGTCCCGCCGCCGAGGCGCAGGGCCTGGTGCGGCGGGCCTCCCGGTTGCTGGTGGCCGGAGCGGCGCTGCGGGTGCCGCTGGTGGCGGTGATCCTGCGCCGCGGCTACGGCCTGGGCGCGCAGGCGATGACGGGCGGCAGCCTGCACGAGCCGCTGCTGACGGTGGCGTGGCCCGGTGCGCACCTGGGGCCGATGGGCCTCGAAGGTGCGGTCCGGCTGGGGCTGCGCAAGGAGCTCGAGGCCATCGCCGATCCGGATGAACGCGAGGAGCGGGTTCGCCTGGCCACTGCCGCCGCACAGTCGAATGCCAAGGCGCTCAACGCCGCCCAGCTCTTCGAGATCGACGATGTCATCGACCCGGCCGAGACGCGGGCCGTGATCGCCGCGACGCTGGAGGCCGCCGCAGGGGCCCCCGAGCCACCGCGGCGGCGCTTCGTCGACACCTGGTGAGTGGGCCGCGTCATACCCCACGTGCGATTGACAGGCGTCGATTTCCTATCGTGACGGGATGACCTCTGACGCAGATCGGGTCGCCGACCTCGCCCACCGGGTGGTGGCCGAGCACGACCCGAACACCGTTCCCATTCCCGAATACCTGGGCGCCTGCTACGACGCGGGCCTGTCCTGGGTGCAGTTCCCCGAAGGCATGGGCGGGCTGGGCCTGTCCCGCGGCCTACAGGCGGTGGCCGATCGGATCCTGCAGGGCGCCGGCGGACCGGTGCCGCTGGGCCTCAACCCGATGGGCTACGGCATGGCCGCCCCGACCATCCGGGAGCATGCCCAGGACGACGAGCTCAAGAAGTCCTGGCTGCGGCCCCTGGCCACCACCGAGCACATCTGGTGTCAGCTGTTCTCCGAACCCGGCGCCGGATCCGACCTGGCCGGCCTGGCCACGTCCGCGGTGGCCGACGGTGACGAATGGGTGATCAACGGGCAGAAGGTCTGGACCAGCCTGGCGCACCGCGCCCGCTGGGGCCTGCTGCTGGCACGCACCAACCCGGACATGCCCAAGCACAAGGGCCTGACGTACTTCGTCATCGACATGCACGGGCCCGGCGTGGAGGCGCGACCCCTGCGTCAGATGACCGGGCAGGCAGAGTTCAACGAGGTCTACTTCACCGACGCCCGCATCCCCGACACACACCGGCTGGGGGCCGTCGGCGACGGCTGGCGGGTGGCGATGACGACGCTGATGAACGAGCGCAGCGCCCTGGGCGGCAGTGGAAACCGCCGCGGGGCGGGTCCGATCGGCGAAGCCGTCGGGCTGTGGGCGGCCCGGCCCGATCTGCGCACCCCGGTGCTGCGGGACCGGTTGACCCAGCTGTGGCTGCGCGCCGAGGCCCAGCGACTGACCTCGGAGCGTTCCCGGGCCACAGCCACCACCGGTGGGCCGGGCCCGGAGGGGTCCATCGGCAAGATGGTGGGCGCCGAACTCAATCAGCAGATGTACGAATGGTGCATGGACTTCCTTGGGCCCGAAGGGATTCTGTACCACACCTACAACCCGGCCGAGGACGCCGACTGGCGTGGCCCGATCCAGCAGCGCTTTCTGCGCAGCCGTGCCAACACCATCGAGGGCGGCACATCCGAGGTGATGCGAAACATCCTGGGCGAGCGGGTGCTGGGGCTGCCCGGCGACCTGCGCGCCGACACCATGGCCTGGAAGGAGATCCCCCGTGGCTGAGTTCTTGTTCACCGACGAGCAGATCCAATTGCGCGCTGCCATCAGCAAATTCGCGAGCGAGCAGGCCGGCGAGGCCGCGGCCCGCCGGGTGATGGAGTCCGATCCACCGTTCGACCCCACCGTGTGGCGGCGGCTCGGCGCCGAACTCGGCGTGCTCGGTCTGTCGGTGCCCGAGGCCGACGGCGGGGCCGGCGGCACCCTGGTGGACCAGGCCATCGCGGTCGAGGAACTCGGTGCCGCGCTGGCCTGCGGACCGATGTTCGGCACGGTGTACCTGGCCATCCCGGCGCTGGTCGCGGCCTCCGGCGCCGGCCGCGCCGAACTGCTCGAGGATCTGGTGGAAGGTCGTCGCACCGCGGCCTTCGCGGTGCCGGATCGTGCGGGCGTGTTCGACCCGGCTCTGGTGGCGGTGACCGTCGACGGCGACGGTGCCCTGACCGGCACGGTGCCCCGGGTGGTCGACGGCGGTGCCGCCGACGTCCTGCTTTGTGCGGCAACCGGCCCCGGCGGGCTCGGGCTCTATGCCGTCGACACGACCGGACCGGCCGTCACGCGCACGAAACTGGGCACCCTTGATCTGACCCGGCCGCAGGCCGTCGTCGAATTGGCAAGCGCGCCAGGCACATTGGTGGCCGGACCAGAAGAGGCCGACGCGGTGATCACCCAGGCCCTGCAGGTCGGCGCCGCTCTGCTGGCCGCCGAGCAGGTGGGCGCCGGCCAGCACCTGCTCGATCTGGCGGTGGACTACGCCAAGACCCGGTTGCAGTTCGGCCGGCCGATCGGTTCGTTCCAGGCGGTCAAGCACAAGCTGGCCGACATGCTGGTCGACCTCGAGCACGCCCGGTCGGCGGCCTATCACGCGGCGTGGGCGCTGGCCGACGGCACCGACGATCCCGCGATTGCCACCAGCATCGCGCAGGCCGTGGCCTCGGCCGCCTTCAGCCGCATCGCCCGCGACACGATCCAGGTGCTCGGCGGCATCGGGTTCACCTGGGAGCACCAGGCGCACCTGTATTTCAAGCGCGCCAGCACCGACGCGGCCCTGCTGGGCTCTGCCGAAGCGCACCGGGACCGGGTGGCCGAACTGGTACTGGACACCGCGACCGCCGACCGAGACCCCTGGGTCGCCACCGGCCTGTGATTTCGGTGCAATTCCCGTCGCTGACCGACGGTGTATGCACCGAAATCACTCAGCCGGCGAGCACCTTATCGATGGCGCGGTGGATGCGCTGCTCGCTGACGGGCCCGGCGGTGCCGAGCTGCTGGGCCCACAGACTCACGCGCAGCTCTTCGATCTGCCGGGCGATCGCACGGACATCCGGTGCGGCGGCCCGGGCGGGCGATAGGGCGGTCACCAGATCGTCGTAGGCGTCCTCGACGGTGTGGACGCGGTGCATCCGGTCCCGGTCGCCGGCGACATCGCGCGGCAGTCGCTCCAGCCGTCGCTCGATGGCGGTGACGTAGCGGGTCAGATCGGCCAGCCCGGCCGCGCCGGTCGCGGTGACGAAGCCCTTCGGGAACAGGCCCGCGAGTTGGATCCGGACATCGGCGATGGCGCCGGCCTGCGCGGGCGCCGGGTTGTCCGGCAGCGCCACCTCGACCTGCTGCTGGGCACCGAGCACCGCTTCGCACCGCCGGACGAGGTCGGCAGTGGCGGCGGGCAACCGCTCGGCCAGTAGGGCGCACTGTTTTCCGAACTCCACTCGGGTCCAGGCGAATTCAGGCACCAGGGCGCCCGTGGCCGCATCGGCGCAGTCTTCGACCAGCGCGGCCAGTGAGCCGTTCGGGTTGTTCCCGAGCACCAATCGCGATCTCGGTTCCAGTTGGCGTTCAACGGTTTTCGCCGGCGACGGCACCGACAGCCGGAGCAACCGCCGGGAGCCGGCGGCCATGGCGGCCAGCTGCTCGGGTACGGTCGGATAGACCTGCAGGTCGACCGCCGTGCCGGTGTCGGTGAAGGCCGGGAAGCCGCGGACGGTGTGACCGCCGCTGGATGTCTCAACGCCGCGCGGCAATTCATCGAGGTCCTCGGGCCAGCCGGTCAGACCGATCCGCTGCAGGTCACCGGCAACCGCATCGGCCACGGCCGCGCGCGCAGAGCCGGCGAGCCGGTGTTGCAGCGCTTCCAGATCCTTGCCGCGGGCCACCTCCGTGCCGTTGGCATTCTCCACGACGAAGGTCATCCGCAGATGCGCCGGCAGCTTGTCGAGATCGAACGCATCGACGGGCACCAGCACCCCGGTGCGCCGGCACAGTTCGCGCTGCAGCGCGTCCAGCAGCGCCCCCCTGTCGGGGTCGATGTGCGCGAGGACCGCCCGCGCGGTGTCCGGGGCGGGAACGAAGTTGCGCCGCAGGTCTTTCGGTAGTGACTTGATCAGGGCGGTGACCAGTTCCTCGCGCAGGGCCGGCACCTGCCAGGCGAACGCGTCACCCCCGAGTCGGGCCAGCACCTCGACGGGCACGTGCACGGTCACGCCGTCATCGGTTGCACCCGGCTCGAACCGGTAGGACAGTGGCAGCGACAGGTCGCCGGATCGCCAATTGTCGGGATGCTCGTCGGCGTCCTCGGAGCGCAGCAGCTCATCGCGGGTGAACGTGAGAAGCTCGGGGGTCAGGTGCCGCTGCTTCTTCCACCACCCGTCGAAGTGCTTGCCGGACAACACCTCTGCCGGAACGCGGGCGTCGTAGAGGGCGTACACATCCTCATCGGTGACCAGCAGGTCCCGGCGCCGGGCCCGCTCCTCCAGCTCGGCCAATTCCGAACGCAGCCGGGCGTTGTCACGGAAGAAGTGATGTCGTGTCTGCCACTCCCCGTCGACCAGCGCATGCCGGATGAACAACTCCCGGGCGACCACCGGATCGACCGAGGCGTACCCGACCCGGCGGCGCGGGATCAACGGCAGACCGTAGAGGGTGACCCGTTCGAAGGCCATCACCGCACCGCGTCTGGCGTCCCAGTGCGGTTCGCTGTAGGCGCGTTGCACCAGATGGTCCGCAACGCGTTCGACGGACTCCGGTTCTACGCGGGCAGCGATGCGGCCGAACAGCCGGCTGGTTTCGACCAGGTCAGCCACCACGATCCACTGGGGCGGCCGTTTGGTGAGAACCGATCCGGGCGCGAGGACGAACTTCGCGTTGCGTGCGCCGGCGTACTCGCGGGTGTCGCCGTCGCGCAGCCCGATGTGCGAGAGCAGACCCGCCGTCAGCGCCGCGTGCACCCTGGCGGGGTCGGCCGGCTCGTCCTGCTCGGTGATGCCCAGATCACGCGCGATGCTGCGCAGCTGGCCCACCAGATCCTGCCACTCCCGGATCCGCAGGTGGTGCAGGAACTCGTCGCGGCACATCCGGCGAAAGGCATTGCCGGAGAGCTGGTTCCGTTGTTCGCGCAGATAGCCCCACAGGTTCAGGTAGGCCTCAAAATCGGAGGAGCAGTCGGCGTCGGCGAACCGGGCATGTTTCTGGCGCGCGGCCTCCTCCCGGTCGGTGGGGCGTTCCCGCGGATCGGGGATGGACAGGGCCGCGGCCAGCACCAGGATCTCGCGCACACAACCTTCGGCGTCGGCGGCCAGGATCATCCGGCCCAGTCGCGGGTCCACCGGCAGTTGCGCCAGTCGGCGCCCGACGTCGGTCAGGGCGCCCGCGCGGTCGAACGCGCCGAGCTCCTGCAGGAGTTGGATGCCGTCGCGGATGCTGCGGTTGTCGGGGGGATCGAGAAAGGGGAACTGCTCGATCTCACCGAGCCCGAGGGCTGCCATCTGCAGGATGACGGCCGCCAGGTTGGTGCGCAGGATCTCCGGATCCGTGAAGCGGGGCCGGGATTCGAAGTCGGCCTCGGAGTACAGCCGGATGCACACACCGGGTGCCGTACGGCCAGAACGGCCCGCCCGTTGGGCAGCCGAGGCCTGCGAGATCGGCTCGATGGGCAGGCGTTGCACCTTGGTGCGCCGGCTGTAGCGGGAGACCCGCGCATTGCCCGGATCCACCACATAGCGGATACCCGGCACCGTCAGCGAGGTCTCGGCGACGTTGGTGGACAACACGATTCGGCGACCGGTGTGCGGGGCGAAGATCTTCTGCTGCTCCGCGGTGGGTAGCCGGGCGTACAGCGGCAGCACCTCGGTCATTCGCGGGTCGACAACGCTACGCAGTGCCTCGGCGGTGTCGCGGATCTCTCGTTCCCCGGACAGGAACACCAGCACGTCGCCGGGCGGCTCGGCCTCCAGCTCGGCGACGGCGTCGATGATCGCCTCGGTCTGGTCGCGAAGTTCGGTCCGGACGATCTCGTGGTCGGGGTCGTCCGGATCGTCGGTGTTCGAGGCAACGACGGGCACTTCCAAAGGGCGGTAGCGGATTTCGACGGGATAGGTACGCCCGGACACCTCGACCACCGGTGCGCCGTGGAAGTGGTCGGCGAAGCGCCGCGGTTCGATGGTGGCCGAGGTGACGATGACCTTCAGATCCGGCCGGCGCGGCAGCAGCTCACGCAGATAGCCGAGCAGGAAGTCGATGTTGAGGCTGCGCTCATGGGCCTCGTCGAGGATCAGGGTGTCGTAGCGCAGCAGCCGGCGGTCGCGCTGGATCTCGGCCAGCAGGATGCCGTCGGTCATCAGCTTGACCAGGGTGCGGTCACTGGCCTGGTCCGTGAACCGGACGGTGTAGCCGACCGCGCCGCCCAGCGAGGTGTGCAGTTCGTCGGCGATGCGCTGGCCCACGGTCCGGGCGGCCAGCCGGCGGGGCTGGGTGTGCCCGATGGTGCCGCGGATACCGCGGCCCAGCTCCAGGCAGATCTTGGGCAGCTGCGTGGTCTTGCCGGATCCCGTCTCGCCGGCGACGACCACCACCTGGTGTTCGGCGATGGCCTTGGCCAGCTCGTCGCGGTGGGCGGTGACCGGCAGGTCGGGGTAGGTGATGGTGGGGACGGCGGCACGGCGTGCGGCGACCAGTGCTTCAGCGGTGTCGAACTGGGCGGCCAGCGTGGCCGGGTCGGCCCGGCGGTCCGTCAGCTTGCGGCCCAGTCGGGCCGCGTCGCGCAGCGTCAGCCCGTCGAGGCGGTCCCGTAGGGCACGTACCTGCTGCGCCGAACCTTCGCCCATTCGTACGTCTCCGCGCTTCTGGCTACTGCCTGGCGGGGGACCAATAGGCCAGGAGTTCGGCGAAGGTATCGAAGGCCGCCTTGTTGGTGCCGTAGGCGGCCTCGAGGTGGATGCTCAGCGGGAAGCCCAGCTCGGCGACGCCGTCGATCACCCGCTTGTACAGATCCAGCGTCAGCTGCCGGCGGCGGTCCGGGTCGGCGGCGGCCAGGGTGGCGACGAATTCCTGCTCGGCCGCTACCGCCGGGTTGCCCGGATCCTGGATCAGCCAGTTGATCAGGCCGAGCCGGGTTTCGACGCCCGGCACGAAGCCGAAGGACAGCAGGATCTCCGGCCGATGCTCGGTGGCGGCGGCGAAGTCGGTCAGGAAGCCCACGATCGCATCCGAATAGAGCAGCTGGGTCATGCCGTAGGTGGCCCCGCGCTCGCACTTGAAGTTGAACCGGCCCTGCTCGCCGTCGCGCGTCGGTATCAGGATGGCCCCGCGGTTGGGCACCGCGGTGTCGAAGATCGACAGCGCGTCGGTGGGTGCCACGCCCGAGCCCTCACCGTCGGCCATGGTGCGGGGCACGCCGACGAACGCGATGCCCTCGATCCCGGAATCGCCCAGGTCGCTCAGGCGTGCCCGCAGGGCGTCCTCGTCCAGGAACGCCGTGACCTGCGTGCACAGGCCGTTGATGCCGGGCAGTTCCGGCTTGATGGCCGTCCAGAAATCCAGCACGTCCATCTTGGGCTTCATCTCGACCGGACGGTCGCCGTCCTCCTCGATCATCCCGGGCATCATCACGTGCCGGACAACCCCTTCGAGGCCGACCGCGGAAGCGCACTCCAGCACCTTGCGCGCCTCGTCGATGGCCTGCTCACGGCCCAGCTCGAGATTCGGCGGAACCAGCTCGTACGCGACGGTGTTGAGGGTCACGAGATCTCCTTGGCGTTCCTCATTCCGCACGGCGCCGGGCGGGTGGTGGGGCGCTGACGACGGTCGCAACCCCGGCTGAACTGCAGTACTCCAGCCCACACGGTAGCGAGAACCCGCCGCCTTTTCGAACCCGCCCTGAGTTCAGCCGGGATTGTCGGTGCTCGATGCCACCATGACGGTCAGCAGATTGCGGGTGCGCCACCCACTCACGGAACTCGAGAATTGCCCCGCACATCGGTACCGTTCGGGAAACGGCGAGAACAGGAGGTCACCGCGGTGTTCCGGATTGCGGGGCTCTTCGCCGGGATCGGCGGCATCGAGCAGGGCTTCGCCCACGCATACGGCCACGCGCTCGACACCGTGCTGCTGTGCGAGTCGTGGGATCCCGCCACCGCCGTCCTGCGGACGCGCTTCCCGCACGCCAAGCTGCACCCCGATGTTCGCGAACTCCGGTCCCTGCCCGCCCGGCTCGACGTCCTGACGGCCGGGTTCCCGTGCACGGATCTGTCGCAGGCCGGGCGCACCGCGGGCATCGCGGGCTCGGCCTCTGGTCTGGTCAGTCACGTCTTCGAGGCACTCCGGCTCACGTCGCGCCGACGGGCCCTGCCGGCGCTGCTCATCGAGAACGTGCCCAACATGCTCGTCCTCGACAAGGGCCGGGCGATGCACTATCTGATCCAGGAGATCGAGTCCCTCGGCTACCGCTGGGCCTACCGCACCGTGGACAGCCGCTTCACCGGTGTTCCGCAGCGCCGCCGCCGCGTCATCCTGCTGGCATCCACCCAATTCGACCCGCGTTCGGTGCTGTTCGCCGACGACGCCGGACCTCGCGAGCCGAAAGATTTGGCCGACAACGTGTTCGGTTTCTACTGGACGGAGGGCCGCGGCGGTCTCGGCTGGGCCGTGGACGCGGTACCCACGCTCAAGGGCGGCTCCACCATCGGCATCCCCTCCCCGCCGGGCATCTGGCTCCCCCGAGCTCGCAAGGGCCGCCGCTTCATCAAGCCAGGGATCACGGATGCCGAACAGCTGCAAGGCTTTCCGCGCGACTGGACCGATGTATTCGCCGACGGGCAACGGCGCAATGGGCCGCGGTGGAAACTGGTGGGCAACGCTGTCACCGTGGGCGTCTCGCAGTGGGTGGCCGAACGTATGGCCGCACCCGGCGATCCGGTCACCGAGGAAGAGGTCTGGGATCGGGCCGGCCGCTGGCCCGGCGCGGCCTGGGGCGCCGACGGGAAGATCCTGCGGGTGGCCGTCTCGGAGTTCCCCCGGCACGAGCCGCACCGGCACCTGCTCGACATCGTCGACCCGGCCACCGCCGAACCGCTCAGTCACCGCGCCCTGGCCGGGTTCCGCGGGCGACTGCAGCAGGGCAACCTCGGTCGCCATCCCGGGTTCCGCGCGCAACTGGACGACGAGCTGGCCTACCTCGAGAAGCGGATCGGATAGGCGGTGCACGGTCCGCAGATTCTCACGCGCTTCCTGCAGCGTCCCGGTCCGCCGGACAAGTTCGGCAACACCTGGCAGTACAACTCCCGCTCCGACCGGCATTCCAAGGTCGGCTGCTGGGGCATCGCCTTCGACATGCTCACGCACTCGGCCCGGCTCCGTGAGCATGCCCGCGAACAGAAGGTCGTCCTCGGCGTCAACCATCGGATGACCGATTTCGCGACCGGCCGCCGCAAGGACCTCGACCTCGTCATCGCCCGGCCCGCCGCGCCCGTCCCACCATCGGGTCCGAGCTTTAAAAGGCTTGCCGCGCAATACGGTATCGAACTGACGCCCGAGGAGACGGCGGCGCTGGATCAGCTGCCCGACATCGCGGTCGGCGCTGTCGGCGCCGTGCTGATCGCCCTCGAGGCCAAGGCCTGCATGACCGCACACATCAAGGCGCTGCCGCGGCTGTACGACGAGCTGAACTCCTCGCACCTCTGCGTACACGGCGCCTCCCGCTCCGCCCTGGCCATCGGGTTCGTCCAGGTCAACGCGAGCGACTCCTTCGTCTCCTCGGTCACCAACAACTTCCCGCTGACCGAATATCCGGTGCGGTACACCAAACACCGCCAGCCCGCCGACACCGTGCGGGTGATCGAGAAGGTCCGGGAGATCCCGCGGCGGTCGCAGTCCTCGGAGGTCGGGTTCGACGGCGTCGGCATCTCCGTGCTGGATTTCCGCAATGACGGCGGCCCGGTCACTCTGGTCACCGGCGCGCCGGCGCCGGAACCGGGCGATCCCTTCCACTACGCCAACATGGTCGTCCGGATGGGACACGAGTACGACACCGCATTCGGTCATATCTGAGATGACGTGAAATGACGAGGCCGCCCGCGGCCAGCGAGACCATCCGGCGCCGGATGAGCCGAGCCAAACGTCGCGACACCAAACCGGAGCTGGCCATCCGGTCGGGTCTGCACCGGGCCGGCCTCCGGTTCTTCGTCGACCGGCCCGCGCTCCCCACGCACGGCCGGCGCCGTCGGGCCGACATCGTCTTCCCCACCGAACGGGTGGCGGTGTTCGTCGACGGTTGCTTCTGGCACTCCTGCCCCGAGCACGGCACCCTCCCAAAGAACAACCGCGACTGGTGGCTGCAGAAACTCGACGCCAACCGCCGTCGCGACGCCGACACCGATCAGGTGCTGACCGAACACGGCTGGACCGTGGTGCGGGTTTGGGAGCACGACGATCCCGGCGCCGCGGTGGATCGGGTGCGCTCGATCGTCCTGGAGATCCGCAAGACTCCGTAGCCTGGTTCCATGAGCACCCCGTCGATCGTCGACCTGGGCGGCCGGTTCGCCCGCGAGCTCCCCGAACTGGCGGTGCCCTGGAAGGCCGAGGGCGCCGACGAACCGCTGCTGCTGGCCCTCAACGACACCCTGGCCGCCGAGCTCGGACTGCAGCCCGACTGGCTGCGCACGCCCGACGGGCTGCGGTTCCTGGTGGGCGACCTGGTGCCGGAGTCGGCCACCCCGGTGGCGCAGGCCTACGCCGGGCATCAGTTCGGTGGCTTCGTACCGCAGTTGGGCGACGGCCGGGCGCTGCTGCTCGGCGAGTTGACGGGCACCGACGGGGGGCTGCGGGATCTGCATCTGAAGGGTTCCGGGGCCACCCCCTTCGCCCGCGGCGGCGACGGGCTGGCCGCGGTCGGGCCGATGCTGCGGGAGTACATCGTGAGCGAGGCCATGCACGCCCTGGGTGTGCCGACCACCCGCGCACTGGCGGTGGTCGCGACGGGCAAACCGGTGTTCCGGGACACGCCGCAGCCCGGTGCGGTGCTGGCCCGGGTGGCGAGCAGCCACCTGCGGGTGGGCAGCTTCCAGTACGTCGCCGCGCGGGACGACACCGAGTTGCTCCGGAGACTGGCCGACCATGCCATTGCCCGGCATCACCCGGCGGCCGCCGGCGCGGTGAACCCATATCTGGCGCTGCTGGAATTGGTGGTAGCCGCCCAGGCAGCGCTGGTGGCGCGCTGGATGCTGATCGGATTCGTGCACGGCGTGATGAACACCGACAACATGACCATCTCCGGGGAGACCATCGACTACGGGCCGTGCGCCTTCATGGAGGCCTTCGACCCGGCGACGGTGTTCAGCTCCATCGATCACGGCGGTCGGTACGCCTACGGCAACCAGCCGGCGGCGGCCGAATGGAATCTGGCCCGCTTCGCCGAGACACTGCTCCCCCTGATCGACACGGACACCGACCGGGCCATCGAACTCGCGCTCGCCGCCCTGGCGACGTTCCGGACCGGTTACAGCAATGCGTGGTCCACCGGAATTCAGGCCAAACTCGGCCTGGCCGAACAGGTTTCACCCGAGTTGGTGGAGGATCTGCTGGAGCTGCTGCAGCAGAGTCGGGTGGATTGGACGTCGTTCTTCCGCGCGCTGGCGCATGCCGCGCGGGGGGATGCCGAATCCGCCCGTGGGCTTTTTATCGACCTCGCCGGTTTCGATTCCTGGCTGGCGCGCTGGCGTGCGCTGGGCCCCGACGGCGACGCAATGGATCGGGTCAATCCCGTCTACATCCCGCGCAACCATCTGGTCGAGGAGGCACTGGCGGCCGCCGGCAGCGGGCAACTCGAACCCCTGCACTCCTTGCTCGACGCGGTCGCCGAGCCGTACACCGAACGCGCCGGGCTGGAGCGTTACGCCCAGCCCGCGCCGGGCGAGTTCGGGGATTACCGGACGTTCTGCGGTACCTGAGTGAAAATGTTGTCATCGTGGGGGCGAGACATGAGAAAGAGAAGGAAGACGAGCAAATGAGTCTGTACGCAGTGGTCGATCCCGCAACCGGTGACGTGGTCAAGGAGTACCCGACCGCTACCGACGGTCAGATCGAGCAGGCCCTGGCGACTGCCGCCACGGCCTACCGGGATTGGTCCAAGAAATCGACGCTGGCCGATCGGGTGGAACTGATCCGTAAGGTCGCCGCATTGCACAACGAACGCAAGGACGAACTCGCCGCCATCATCCAGCGGGAGATGGGCAAGGCGCTCGACCAGGCCGTCGGTGAGGTCGAGTTCAGTGCCGCGATCTACGAGTACTACGCCGACAACGCCGAGAAGTTCCTGGCCGACGAACCCATCACGCTGCTCGACGGCGACGGCAGCGCCGTGATCAAGCGGGGCCCTGTGGGTGTGCTGCTGGGCATCATGCCGTGGAACTACCCCTACTACCAGGTGGCCCGGTTCGCCGGTCCCAACCTGACGTTGGGCAACACCATCATCCTCAAGCACGCGCCGCAGTGCCCGGAGTCGGCCGCGGCCATCCAGCAGATCTTCGACGACGCCGGCTACCCGGCGGGCGCCTACGTCAACGTGTATGCCACCAACGAACAGATCGCCACCGCCATCGCCGACCCACGCGTGCAAGGGGTTTCGCTGACCGGTTCGGAGCGGGCGGGTGCGGCGGTGGCCGAGATCGCCGGGCGCAACCTGAAGAAGGTCGTGCTCGAACTCGGCGGATCCGACCCGTTCATCCTGCTCAGTTCTGACAACCTCGACGAGACGGTGGAGGCCGCCATTGCCGGCCGGTTCGAGAACGTCGGGCAGGCCTGCAACGCGGCCAAACGATTCATCGTGGCCGCCGACGTGTACGACGAATTCCTCGACAAGTTCACCAAGAAAGTTCTCGAGGCCGCCGAGGGGCTGGCGCCGCTGTCGTCAGTGGCGGCCGCCCAGCGGCTGGCGGCGCAGGTCGACCAGGTGGTTGCCGACGGAGCCACGCTGACCTCCGAAGGCGCGCGCAACGGTGCCTTCTTCCCGGCAGGGGTGCTGACCGACGTCGATCCGAACCTGCCGTCGGCCAAGGAGGAACTGTTCGGACCGGTGGCCACCGTCTACAAGGTGGCCAACGAGGACGAGGCGGTGAAGCTGGCCAATGACACCGCGTTCGGGCTCGGGTCCTACGTGTTCACCACCGACGCCGCACAGGCGCAGCGGGTCGCCGACAGGATCGACGCCGGCATGGTGTTCGTCAACGTCGTCGGCGCCGACGGGGTCGAGTTGCCGTTCGGCGGGGTGAAGCGTTCCGGGTTCGGTCGCGAACTCGGCCGGTTCGGCATCGACGAGTTCGTCAATAAGAAGCTGATCCGGATCGGGTAGTCCCAAGCAGACTCAGCTGGCGTGCGCCGCGCTCCCGCCGACCTCGGCCGGCAGTGGTTTGATCGGGGCCGCCGGTGTGGGCGTCGCGGTGGCTGTGGCGGTGACCGTCGCGGTCGCGGTGGCCGTCGGTGCGGACGCGGAGGACGCCGGCACCGAACCGTGGAAGTCCACCATCTTCTCGTCGCGCACCACGGTGCCGTCGTAGGTGACCTGCAGTGCGCCCTGGCTGACGGTGTAGGTGGCCCCGTCGGACTCGACGACGAATCCCTTGCTCGTAAGTGCCGCGGGCGCAACCAGTTTGGCGCCGTCGCGTACGCGGACACCGCGGTACTCGTACGCGCCGGTGCTGTCCTTGCAGATCGCGACCCGCGACGAGTCCGTGCTGCCGAACACCACCGCGGTGTCGGGCGAGGAGCAGCGGGCCGTCGAGTCGACGTAGCCGCTGGCGTCGTATGCCGGTGCCTCGGCGAACGCGAGCGGCGCGGCAACTCCGAGCAGCGCCAAGGACGCCGCTCCCGCAAGCAACAGCCGGCGCGGCTTGTTCCCGGCCGAATTCTTCGTAGTCATCGATATCCAGTTGACCATCGACGTAGCGGTTCACACCCAGCAGACAGGCGCCGTGTCCGAGAAGCCGCCCGATCGTGAGGTTTCCGAGACAGACCCGCCCACGTCAGCCGCATCGAACTGTGACAAATTGCGCTGAGGGGCTTGCCTTTTCGAGCGAATCGAACTAGTGTTCGAATCATGAGATCGCCCGCACTCTCCGGCCGGGACAGTGTTCTGGGCGCGTTGGATGCGATAGAGGCCGCGTTGGATGTGTTGGCCTCGGCGTCGTTGGATGGGTTCACGCCAGCAGATCTTCTGGACGTGCTGGCTCGTCGTGAGGTGATCGACCGACGAGGACCAACGGTGGATCATCGGATCATCCAAGGCATGGCGTCGCGGGCGAATCCACGAGAGTTGGGCGACACGACCTGGGGCAAGGTGCTGTCGGCGCGGTTGCAGGTCTCGGCCGAGGACGCCGGTCGACGGATCAGGGATGCGGCGGATCTTGGGCCACGGACCGCGATCACCGGGGAACCGCTGGAGCCGGTATTGCCCAATTTTGCGGCCGCGCAGGCCAAAGGTCAGGTGGGATCCGAACACCTCCGGATCACCCGGACATTCTTCAAGAATCTGCCCGCCACCGTGGACGCGCAAACACGGGCCGCCGCCGAGAAGGACCTGGCCCGCACCGCAGCTGCGTTCGGGCCGGCCGAATACCGCAAGGCCACGGATCTGATGTCGGCATTGCTCCATCCCGACGGCGAATTCGACGATGGTGAGCGGGCACGTCGACGTGGGATCACGATCGGCCGTCAGCAGGCCGACGGGTTGAGCAGCATCACTGGGACGTTGACACCAGAAGCACGGGCGATGTTCGAACCGATCCTGGCCAAACTGGCCGCCCCCGGGATGTGCAACCCGGATGACCCCCAACCGTGCGTCCTCGGTCGGCCCAGCCAGGAGCAGATCGACAACGACGGGCGGTCCCCGGCGCAGCGTTGCCACGACGCGTTCCTCGCGACGGCGCGGATCGTGTTGTCCACCAAAAGCCTCGGCGAACTGAACGGCCTACCGGTGACGGTGATCGTGTCGACCACCTTGGCCGAACTCGAGGCTGGTGCCGGGTGGGCCGTGACCGGAGGTGGGTCGCGGATGTCAATGCGGGATCTGATCCGCAACGCCGCCGAGTCGTACCACTACCTGGCGATTTTCGGCGATCACGGTCGCGCCCTGCACCTGGGGCGGTCAAAACGTACGGCCTCGGCCGATCAGCGAATCGTGCTACATGCGCGGGACATCGGCTGCACCAAGCCAGGCTGCACCGCCTCCGGTTACCGATGCCAGGCCCATCACATGGGCCAGGGCTGGGGCGGCGGCGTACCTACTGATGTCGACGACCTCACCCTGGCTTGCGGCTGCGACAACCGGATGTGCACCGAATTCGACTGGGACACCCGCTTGGGCGAACACGGCCGCGTCGAATGGAAGCCACCCCCGAACCTCGAACACGGTCAACCGCGGGTCAACCCCCTGCACCACCCCTACGACCTACTCGCACCACCGGAACCCGATCCGGTCCAACCAGTGATACCGCCACGTCCGGTCGAGGAACCCGACCCACACGACGACGAGAGCTACCGACGGCTACAGGAAATCCACGACAACAACCTGCCCTACGGACACGACCCCGACGATCTATCGGCGCACTACGACGACATCTTTGACCCCGACGCCCACGACACCACCGGCCAGACCTTCGACGACTACCTGTTCAACCTCGACCCCGACGTCCTCGCTTCCCTCGACCCCGAAAGAGACCACTACCAAGACGGCTACTGGGCGAACGTCGAACCCGATGCCGAGTTCCTCGAAGAATGCCGTTGGGCGGCAATCGAACCCACTGTTTCTTCCTGAAACCCGAGATCGCCGGCGAAGCATTCGACCCGCCCGGATCCAGCCACCAGGGCCGGCGCGGATTGTTCACGGCCGAACTCTTCGCTGCGGAAAGGCTGTACGTCAGCTGCGGTTGGGTGATAATCGGTGCGGGTCGGGATCGATGCGAGGCCAAGGCGTTGGGGGCGACGTGTTCGAACCGTGGGAACTGATACTGCACCACACATACAGCGGCACACCGGGGGTCATTTTCGATCACTCCCCCGGTCGCGGGGCCCCCGGCGTGGCCGTCGGCCTCGACGCAACCGACTTCCTGCTGGACGGCGCCACCGCCGGTTCCGGGGCAGTCCGATTCTTCCGCCAAAAGGCGATCCGGGTGACGCCGACCCGCGGTTGGGACCACCTGGGCGCCTTCCGCGCGGAGGTGACGTTCAGGGCCGAGAAGGACGGTGCCGGCGGGCGGTTGTTCACCGGCGAACACGCCTTCTTCGGCGCCCTGTTCAACGGGGACACCATCGACTTCGGTTTCCGGGCCCCGTCAGGCTTCCAGCGGTTCCACGTCCGGTTCGCCGAAGCCGATATCGATCCACGCGAGTGGACCACGGCCAGCGTTGCGCACGATGGAATCTCGCGCGTGCAGCTCAACCTCAATGGCTCGGTCGCCGGTGTCTGGGAGGACCGCGCCCTGCATCCGGTCCCAACCGTGCCCGCGATGACGATCGGCAACGAACGGAACAGTTCGCTCGGATTCGAAGGTCTGATCGACGACGTCAAGATCTGGCGGCCGAATCTGCACCGGGTCAATGGCGACTTCACCGACCGGATCGTGAAGGCCGGCGTCACGGACTGCTGGGTGCAATGGGGACGTGACTTCCGCAAGGTGCTCGACGATCTCGCGGCGCGTGACCCGGAGTGTTCCGGTCGCATCACCCGACTGCTCGAGGACATCCCCACCACCGTGTTGGCACCGGGGCTGGCTGCCAACGCGGGAGCCCGGCAAGCGCTCGCCCAAGCGCTGGCCGACTACAGCCGCTTGTGGTCGCAGGGCCGAATCGCCGAAATCCGTCCGGTGCTGATCGGACTTCTAGATACCCTGCGTAACAACGGTATTGATCTGCAGGGCAGCGCCCCGTTCCAGGCATTGGCCAACGACCGGTGCTTCCAGGATCTGCTGAACCACAGTCCACCGCTCGACTGCGATCCGGCCTTCGTCCAGATGCTCCGCGGTGAAGGGGCCTGACCCATGGCAACGAAACTGACCACCGGGAGCTCGATCGACAACGTCGCCCAGGTCACCACCGCGCAGATCCAGCCGTCCGCGTCCGCTCTGGTCCTGGTGTTCGTCGCCAACCTGCGGGGTCCGCTGGTCTTCGGGACCCTGGCCACCCCGGTTGTCAGCGGCTGCGGTCTGACCTGGGAACCGGTCACGTCGGTGCAGACCTCCGACAATGACACTCGGCTGACGTGCTTCCGGGCCCTGGGGGACACCCCCAGCCGCGGCAACCTGGTGATCGATTTCGCCGATCAGATCCAGGACAGCTGCGCGTGGTCCGTGTTCGAGTACACCGACGTGAACACCAGTGGGGTGAACGGCCGTGGAGCCCTCGGATCCAGCAGCGTCACCATCGACACCAACACGACACTGACGGCGGCGGCACCCCCGATCGACCCGGCACGCGACCGTGCCGTCGGCGCGATCATCTTGGCCCCCGCGGACGGTCAGGCCCATCCGGTGACGCCCGGTGCCGGGCTGACCGAGATCAACGAGCAGACCCCGACCCAACTGTTCGCCCGGAGTCTGGCCATGCAGACCGAGGAGGGCGCCGTTGGGTCCTCCTCATGCTCCTGGTCGTGGACGGGTCAAAGTCGCTCGGCCGCAATCGTCATCAGCATCAAGGGCAAACCGGCCGTCACCGCACCACCGCCGTCGACCGGGAACGCCGTGGAGGATCTGGCCCGTCGATTCGAGCCCATCCTGCACCTGCATCCTGGTGAGTCATTCATGCCCGTGAACGCCAAACGCTACGTGGAGAACGCCGCGCTGTGGGGCGCCAATTCCCCTTTCGCTACCCAGGCTGACTGGGGCGCAGCACCTTTGGTGAAGGCCACCAAGTTGTCGGCGGACCAGAATGAACCGGGTGAGTACCTCGGGACCACGGACTTCATCGTCGCCGACGCCACCCGGGAGCGCTTCCTGGAACTGGGCGGCTGGAAGAATGCCGAGCAGGCCCACGAACCCGACACCGCGGCCGGCAACACCAACCTGTACGCCGACCGCAAGGTGATCTTCGATGCATACGAGGGCGGCCTGAAGGACAGCCGGTTCTGGTACCACACTGAGCTTTTCGACACCGCCCGGCTCACCCGGCTGGCCGCGACCGTTGTGGCGCCGGCCCTGAGTCAGACCCTGGCGAGGGTGCAGAATCCCGCGCTGCTGTGCTACTACCTGTTCTATCCAGCGCACGAGGAGTCAGTGGGCCAGGACGGTTGCCCGAACGTCGAAGCGACGGAACTCGCGTGCCATGCCGGCGATTGGCAGTGCGTCGCCCTGCTGCTCGAGGGCGACGGCACCACGGTGGCCGCAAACTACACGCCGAAGTTCTTCGGCATCACCGGCACTCGGCCCGCACCCGAGATCACGGACGGCGCCGAGGTCCACCGGCCCTACGCGTTCGACGCCGACGGCCGGGTGGCGATGAAGGTGGAGCCCTGGCGCGCGGGATCGACCACGACGACGGTCCAACCCGACGTCGTCGGCGACCATCCGCGGTTCTTCGTGGCCCGCGGCTCACACAGCATGTACACCGTGGCGGGCGATCACGAAGCGGCGCCCTACGACGACGCGACCGTGCCCTTCGGTTGCGGCAAGTTCGACACCCCCAGCGCGGTCCCGCCACCACCGCCACCGTCCGGCGGGCTCACCACCTCCCAAGAGTCCACCCTGATCGCCATCGTCAAAACGGTGATCGGCGGCATTCTGCACGCCTTGGCACTCGGCTTCCTCGCCGGCCTGATCGAGGCCGCCATCCACGCCACCAAGCCGTTCGGCGCCGACCCCGGCCCACCGCGCGCGGACGCACCCACCCCCGACGCCGCCCCGGCGACACCGGGCGCGGGCACCACTGTGCGTCCCGCGGACCTGGCGATCGACGGTGTCACGACCGGACTCGAGAACTGGAGGTCGGCCCAGGGCGTGCAGTCCGCCGACGGCCGACACTATGACTTCGTCGTGGACCGCAGCGCGCAGGTCTGGTGGCCGTCCGATGACGGCACCGCCGGTTTCCGGGGCCGTTGGGGTCAGCGGGTCACCGCCGACCCGTTGCCGCGCCGCAGCGGCGTGCACTTCCCCGAGTTCTGGAAGATGTTCCTGACCGCGCTGGAAGACGGGTTCAGCAGCGGCGCCCTGCCCCGCTGATCATCGCCAGGCGAACACCGGCTGTTCGAGTTCGTCGACCGGATCGGACCGGCCTTCCAGAGCCAGCCAGCGCAGCTGCAGCAGTACGGCGCCCGTCGGCGCGTGAATCAGGTCGTTGCCCAACGGGATCTGCACCACCGAACGCGGGCTCTCCGGAATCGTGATGAACCGTGGTGAGTCGTCACGCTGCAGCTGGTGCAGGCCCACCCGGTAGACCGCGACCACCTCATCGGGGGCCGGCTGCAGCGCGAGCCGCCCGCCGCCCCAGATCACCACCGGGGTGATGACATACCCCGACCGGGTCGGGTAGTCGTCGAGGAGTCCGAGTACATCGGCCGGTGCCAGTTCGGCGCCGACCTCCTCAGTGGTCTCCCGCAGGGCCGCCTCGATGGACGTCTCGCCGGGATCCAGCCGCCCACCCGGCAACGCCCACTGCGCCGAATGCGAACTGAGCCGAGATGCCCTGCGACACAGCAGGAATGCGGCGCCGCCGGACACCCCGACCATCCGGCCGTCAAGGCCCGCTTCCATCGGGCGGCCGGCGATCCAGTCATCCACCGGCGCCGGATCGATGCGGTCCTCGTCCAGTTCGGAATCGACCAGCACGATGGCCACCGCAGCGTGCCGCTTCGTCGGATCCGTGACCGTGCGGCGCGCATGCCCCGCCAGGTGCGTCCGGACCCGCTCGCGCAGGGCGTCGTCGTAGGTGATCGTCACCGCTCAACCGTAGTGGCCTTCGGCCCTATTGACCGCGCCCGGTGACTGGCATCGTGTAATACGACAAACACCGCAGCAGAGGGAAGGACCGCGATGAGTGGGCTCGAAGTGAAGATGATCATCCTGTCGACGGACAATCTGGACGAGTCGATCGGGTTCTACAGCGAAACCCTGGGCATGGCACTGAAGTTCCGCGACGGTGCCCACTTCGCCGCGCTCGACGGGGGTCCGGTCACGCTGGCGCTGGCCACCGACGTCGACCACCCGATCCCCGGCCAGGTGGTGGTCGGGATCAAGACCGCCGATGTCGACGCCGCCGCCAAGGCCATCGAGGAGGCCGGCGGCGGAATCGTCAAGGGCCCGTACGACGACGCACACGAACGCCGCGCCGTGGTCTACGACAACAAGGGCAACGGGATCGTCTTCTACAGCCCGCTGAACCGCTGAGGCCCGCTAGCCCTTCGCCGCCGCGATCCGGGCACGTTCCCTGATCGAGGCGACCACGCCACCGTCGTTGAGGATGTCGGTGCCGGTTAGGTAGCCGGCCTTGGCGCTGACGCAGAACGCCAGCAGGTCGGCCATCTCCTCGGCCTTGCCCCAGCGCGGGACCGCGGCATCGGCCACTAGTGCGCCGGCGCCGGCCTGTTCCTCGAGCCGGCCCATCTCGGTGTCGACGGAACCCGGCGAGACGGACACCACGCGCAGACCCCGGGTGTTGAACCGCTCGGCCTGAGCCGAGCTGTACCACCGGACGAAGCCCTTGCTGATCGCATAGGCGAGCCCGGCGCGGGCCTCCCCGGGAGCCATCTCGCACACCGCCGACATCTCGGCCATGAAGCGGTCTGCGTCCTCGAGCGCCACCGGGAACTGCGCCATCGGCATGAACTCCTGGGGCAGGATGTGCGCCGCCATCGATGCCACGTTGACGATGGCTGATCCCGCTGCGGCGGTTCGGAAGAACGCCTCGTTGACGTTGACGGTGCCCACCGCGTTGGTTTTCATGACGTAGTCGGCGGCGCCCATGCTGGGACTGACGCCCGCCGTGTGGATCACCGACGCGATGTTGCCGAGGCCGGCCGCGGTCTCGAAAAGGCGTTCCACGGCGGCACTGTCGGTGACATCGGCGTTCACGACCGTGGCGCTGATCCCGAGATCGGTGAGCGCCGCGGCCGCCGCGTCGAGGCGGTCCTGCCGGACGTCGCACAACACCAGCGGATGCTCGCGCCCCACGACCTTCGCCGTCGCCAACCCCATCCCGCCCGCAGCACCGGTAATCACCGAAACGTCAGCCATAGCTGGACCGTATACGGCGATCCCCGGCCCGAATCCCCTGGGTGTCGAAGCACGTTCATCCGCGGGAAGGCCGGCATCGGCAGTACAGTCATCTGACCGTCTGCAAGGAGGACCATGAAGAAGCAACTGGCGATCACGTTGTCCGCCACGGCATTGTCCGCCGCGGCAATGGCCATCGCCCCCATCGTGACGGCTCCGACGGCTGGCGCCGACGTGTGCGCCGGGGTCGACGGACGCCACTTCTCGGTGAACGGTTGTGACCAGTACGCCAACACCGGCGCCGACACCGACAGCCCGTCGGTCAACTCGTCCTTCGTGCCCTACGTGGGCGGCGAGGCCCCCTGCTACACCCTCGAGGGCATCCCCTATTACACGCCGCCCGGCGACCCCTGCTGATCCCCTGGATCAGCGCGCGAAATCCCACTGACCGAAGTCGGGGGCCAGCACGTCATCCACGTCGACGTGCACCCCGTCGATGATCGCGCCCGGATCGGACGCGGTGACCACCTCCCGCTGGAACAGGACGATCGTCGGTTCGAGCGCGCCGCCCGACCACGCTCTGGTCTGCCACGCCCAGCGCTTGCCGGGCGTCGTCGAGTGGCCGATCACACCGTCGTCGCCGGCCCAGCCGCACACCAGATTGCTGCCGTAAACCCCCGTGCGTTCGGCACCAAGCACCGAATTGATGCCGCGAAACCACTTGACGGCCAGGCTTTTCCACGTGTCGGCGCCGATCGGCTCGTCCACGCTGAAGAAGATCGGTGCGGTCTCCGGCCCGCCGGCGGCACCATGTAGCCGGAGTGCGGTCTGGGCGTCGGCGACACCGCCGTCGTAGCCCCGGGTGAAATCTGAGGGCGAATTAACCCAGCCGGGTTTGCCGAACTGGTAGCAGCTGACGACCTGCAGTCCTGCGGCCCGCAGCCCGTCGGTGAACGCCCGCGTGACGGGCTTGAAGTCGAACGTGGCGCCGGGCCGCAACTCCGAGACGTAGACCAGGGCGCCCTGGTAACCCGCGGCCTTGATCTGGTCGGGCTGTACCAGGCGTTCGGCGAAGTCGATGAGCCGGATCCCGTCGGCACCGGCGGTGGGTGCGGCGGCCGCGGCGGCCCAGCCGCCCAGGCTCACCGCGGCCGGGGCCATCACGGAGTACCGCAGAACGTCGCGCCGGGAAATGGTCGGGCTCACGGTGTGTCAGCCTATGGCTGATATCCGGGCGGGTTGGGCGAATCCACCCACAGGTCGACGCCGAGTTCCGAGCCCGGCACACAGTCGTAGATCGACAGGTCGGTGACACCAGCGACGTCGACGAGGACGTCCTCGCACAGCAGGCTCTGGCCGGTGTAGGTGGCGGGCTGGTTCAGCACGGCGTACGCAGCATCGGAGTACACCTCGGGTTTGCGTGACCGGGCCATCGCCTCGTCACCGCCCAGCAGGTTCTGCACGGCGGCGGTGGCCACCATGGTGCGCGGCCAGAGCGTGTTCGACGCAATGCCCAGGTGCCGGCATTCCTCGGCAATACCCAACGCGCACAGCGACATTCCGTACTTGGCCATCATGTAGGCGGTGGGGCGCAGCCACTTCGACTCCAGCCGGATCGGCGGGGACAGCGTCAGGATGTGCGGGTTGTCGCTGTTCCTCAGGTGTGGGATGCAGGCCCGCGACACCGCGTAGGTACCGCGCACCTGGATGCCGTTCATCAGGTCGAAGGCCTTCTGCGCGACGTCCTCGACCGACCCCAGGTTGATCGCCGAGGCGTTGTTGACACAGATGTCGATGCCGCCGAACCGTTCGACCGCCTGCGCCACCGCGGCTTCCACGGCGGCATCGTCGCGGATGTCACCGACGATCGGGAGTGCCTGGCCGCCCACACTCTCGATCTCCGCGGCGGCGGTGAAGACCGTGCCGGGCAGCTTGGGATGCGGTTCGGCGGTCTTGGCCATCAGGGCGATGTTGGCGCCGTCGGCGGCGACCCGCTTCGCGATCGCCAGGCCGATACCTCTGCTGGCACCCGAGATGAACATTGTCTTGCCGTGGAGGGACATAGGGGCTCGCATTCTCAGTTCGTCTGCAATTCGGCTTTCAGGTTAAACGGCACCTCACCAGCACCTCCAGGACAGTCTCGTCCGCATTCGCGGATTCGGGCAGGGGCACGCGCCCGGTAGCACGGCTATTGACCCACCCCGCGGTTCGCCGCGATCGACTCGGCCAACACCGGCATGATGAAGCTGCAGCCACGAGTTCGGCAATGAGGGCCTCGACGGCTACCTCGAGACCAAGACCGTCTGGGCTCAGCTCTGAGCGTCGAGCAGCACTTCGGCCGCCCGGCGGGCGTGCACCCAGGGCGCCGGATCGTCCAGTGAGGTGGCCAGGGCGGCCGCGCCCTCGTAGAGCACGGCCAGCTGGTGGCCGAGCTGTTCGGGATCACGTCCGCCGACCTGCTCGGCGAGCCTGACGATGCCGTCGATGTAGTCCCGCTTCTGCTGATGCACGATGTCCTGCACGTCGGGCATGGTCTCGGCGGCCTCGACCGCCGCGTTGTGGAACGGGCATCCCCGCAGCCGGCCCGGCGGCACCCGGCGCTCGAAGAGCGCCAGCAGCCGATCGCGGGGACTGCGTTCGCTGTCGCGGGTCCGCGGGTTGACCGGGTCCGCAATGTGCTCCTGCAGGGAGCGCAGGTACTCCTCGACAACGGCCGATTTGCTCGGAAAGTGTTGGTAGAGAGTTCTTTTGGACACGGCGGCCGCAGCGGCCAGCCGGTCGACGCCAGTGGCGTTGATGCCTTCGCGATAGAACAGGTCGGCGGCGGCGTCGAGAATCCGCTTCCGGGCGCCGCGGCCACCCCGGGCCGGCACGGTCGGTTCTGCGCTCACCCGGCTGAGTATACCGATGGGTTTACCAGCCATGGCCTGCTCGTTCGGCCCGGTCGCACGGTCCGTCGAGGAACCCGTCGCCGGCCGGGAATCGATGCACCGGCGCCCGCGTTGCAAGCTCGCATGGCACTCGAAGACCTGTTCCAGCCGCTGACCGTCCGCTCGCTGACGACGCCCAACCGGTTCGCGATGGCACCGATGACCCGGCGGGCCTCCCCCGGTGGGGTGCCCGGCCCCGACGTCGCCGAGTACTACCGCCGTCGTGCCGCCGGTGGCGTCGGCCTGATCATCACCGAGGGAGTCCGGCTGCCCGATCCGGCCGCGGGTTACCCGTCGTCCATTCCGACGCTCGCCGGCGATGACGTGCTGGCGGGCTGGCGCCGGGTGGTCGACGCCGTCCACGGCGAGGGCGGGACCATCGCGGCCCAGTTGTGGCACCAGGGTGCAGAGCGCGACGACTCCGACGGTGTTGTACCCGTCAGCCCGTCGAGTCTCGACGGCCTCGGCCGGCCCAAGGGCCGGGCCCTCGGGACCACCGAACTGCCCCAGCTCGCCGAGCTCTTCGCGCACGCCGCTGTCACCGCCCGTGATGTCGGCTTCGACGCCGTCGAGATACACGGCGCGCACGGCTATCTCCTGGATGAATTCCTCTGGGCCAGAACGAATCTCCGAGAAGACGGCTATGGCGGGTCGATTGCGGGCCGGACCCGGTTCCCGGCCGACGTGGTTGGCGCAATTCGCCGCGCGGTCGGCCCGGACTACCCGATCATCTTCCGGTTCTCGCAGTGGAAGGGGCTGGACTACCAGGCGTCGATCGCCGAGCACCCCGAACAACTCCAGGAACTGCTCGCCCCGTTGGTCGATGCCGGGGTGGATGTCCTGCACCCGTCTACCCGCCGGCACTATCTGGCGGCGTTCCCCGACCATGATCCCGACCTGAGTCTGGCCGGGTGGACGGGCAAGCTGACCGGACTGCCCGTCATCACGGTCGGGTCCGTCGGCCTGGAAACCCAGTTCCGCAGCGAGAAGCAGGGCGAGGTCATCCGCCCCGCATCCCTCGACCGCCTGGTCGAGCAGTTCGATGCCGGCGAGTTCGACATCGCCGCGATCGGGCGCGCGCTCCTGGCCGATCCGGGCTGGGTGAACCGGCTCCGCGACGGCGACCTGGCCGGCTTCGGCGGCTACGATCCCGCGACCGCGCTGGCCGCCCTGGCCTGATCGTCCGCCGGGCCGCTAGCGGCCGTGTTCCGCAAAGAACTGCGCGCTGGTACCGGAGGCGTCGAACGCCCGCGTGGTGGCGCCGGCCGGCGGTACGACGGCACCCCCGGGCCAGGTATGGCCGCCGCCGTCGACCTCGACGAACTGCACCTCGGTCCCGGCGCCACATCCGCCGGACGTCAGCAGGCGCACTCCGGTGCCATCACCGGCGGCGGGCAGGTCGCCGGCGACGGGAGCTCCGGGGCAGCCGTTCATTCCGCGCCAGCGATCGGCCATCACCGGCGCCGCGACCACGTCACTGGGTCCACCGCGGCCCACCATCGGCCCGCCGTTGAACGGAACGACCGGATCTGCGGTGCCGTGTACCTGCAGGACGGACACCGGCCGCGACGGACCGCACGGGACGCCCGACCCCAGCGTGCCTGCAACGGCGGCGATGGCCGCCACCACGTCGGCACGCTGGCACGCCAACCGTTCGGCCATGAATGCGCCGGCCGACATACCGGTGGCGAAGACCCGGCCCGGTGGGATCCCGTAATCACGCACGAGTCGATCTGCAAGCGCCGCAAGGAAACCCACGTCATCGACACCCATGCGGTCGGGTGTGGAGGCACCGCGGCCGTCGGCCCAGCTCAGGTCGATCCCGTCGGGGTACACCACCGCGAAGCCGAACCGGTCGGCGACCGCGTTGTAGTTCGTCGCAGCCGCCTGGCCCAGACCGGTCATCCCGGCGCCGTGCAGATTGATCACGAGACCGTTCGGATGATCGCCCGGCGGGATGTGCAGGAAGTAGGTGCGCTGTGCACCGTTCACCGTCAGCTCGCCCGGCGCGTCGACAACCGCCGATGCGGGCGCGACGGGCAGCACGGCGAGGCAGAAGGCGGCGGCGAGCACGGCACTGGGTCGGAACACGCGCGCGATGGTACCCAACTCAGGTGACGGCGCAACGATCCAGGAAATCCACCACCGCGGCCGCAAAGTGGTCGTTGCGATCCCCGGCTACCACGTGCCCCGCCCCGCTGACGTCCTCGAAGCCGATCGCCGGATAACGCGCGAGGAATTCGGCGGCGCGTTCCTCGGTCACCAAGTCGCTCATCTGGCCGCGGACCAGGAGCATCGGCACCCGTTGCGCGGTGAGCGCGTCGACCGCGGCGTGCATCCGGCCCACCTGGATTACCTCGACCGGCGGGCGGGCCGCGGTGCCGTCGATGAACTTCGGGTCCCCCGCCGCCCGGTCGTCAGACTCGGCAGCAGCACATCGTCCACCAGCGTGCGGACGGTGTCCTCGGTCGGCGGCCGGCCCGAGACGACCGAACGGAACACCAGATAGCCCGGGAGCAGGTCGTGGATGTCCTGGTTGACCGCGTCGGCGGCGATCTCGCCGCGCTCGACCGCTGCGTCGAAGATCGCCTGAAGTGCCAGCTTTCGCTGGTGGACGAATTCGCCCTGCATCGCCGCCCTCAACGCGGGGTCGTGGGACATCTCGTTGAGGACCGCCCGCATGGTGCTGGCGTGTTCACAGCACTGGCGGCTGACGGCGCAGCCGAACTCGAGCAGGTCGCCGCGCAGCGAGCCGGTGTCCGGCGGGAGCACCGACGTGCGGGTGCCCTCGGTGACGGCCGCCAGCACCAGGTCGGCCTTCGAGGGCCACCGCCGGTACATGGTGGCCTTGCTCGCCCTGGCGTGCGTGGCGACGGCTTCCACCGTCAGCCGGTCGTAGCCGTGCTGACGCAGCAATTCCAGTGTGGCCGCGAGCAGTTCGGCTTCGCGTGGCGTCCACCGGGATCTCGACGACTGCGAACCCGACGACCCTGCCGCCACGTGCTCACCTCATCCCCGACGCCGACCACCTCCGCGCCGCCATCGCGGCCGTTCGTACGGTACCGTACCGTTCTACTGCCATTCAGCGAAAGGGTCTCGGGTGAAGGTCTCGATCGGTCGGCTGCTCAAGAAGCGCTGGACGCTCGTGGTGGCGGTCATCGTCGTCGCCCTGGTCAGCTTCACCGTCTACCGGCTGCATGGCATCTTCGGCTCCACCAACACCATTTCGCGGCCCAGCGCCGACGCTCTGCAGAACACCGGATACAACCCCAAACACGTGCTGCTCGAGGTGTTCGGTTCGCCCGGGACCACCGCCACCATCAACTACCTCGACGAGCGGGCCCAACCCCAGCGCGTCGATGACGCTCCCCTGCCGTGGTCGCACCTGCTGACCACCGACGACCCCACCCTCTACGCCGACCTGCGCGCCCAGGGCGACGGTTCGTCGATCGGGTGCCGCATCACCGCCAACGGGATCATCAAGGACGAAAGGTCCTCGGACAACGTGAACGGATACATCTCCTGCCTGGTGAAGACGGCATGAGCGGGCAGCATTCGGACGGGCCGATCACCGCGTCCCGACCAGCGCGCATCATCGAAATCCTTTGCGTGCCCATTGTTCTGTTCTGGATCGCCGTCGCGGCGGTCACCAACACCGTCGCCCCTCAGCTCGAGGTGGTCGGCGCAGCGCGCTCGGTCGGCCTCAACGCGCCCGATGCGCCGTCCATCCAGGCCATGCGGCACATCGGAGAGGTGTTCGGCGAATACGACTCCGACAGCGCCGCGATGGTCGTTCTCGAGGGCGACCAGCCGCTGGGCGACGCCGCGCACAAGTTCTACGACACCCTGGTGAAGCGCCTCGCCCAGGACACCGCGCACGTAGAGCACATCCAGGATTTCTGGGGCGACCCCTTGACGGCCGGCGGCTCGCAGAGCAAGGACGGCAAGGCCGCCTTGGTCCAGGTCTACCTCCGCGGCAACCAAGGCACGGCGCTGGCCAACCAGTCCGTCGACTCGATCCGCAAGATCGTCGAGGACACCCCGGCCCCGCCGGGGGTCAAGGCCTACGTCACCGGCGCCGCGCCGTTGATCACCGACAACTTCGAGGTCGGCAGTCAGGGCACCCACAAGGTCACCGGCATCACCTTCCTGGTGATCGCGGTGATGCTGCTGTTCGTGTATCGATCGATCACGACCATGCTGATCATGCTCGTCACCGTGGCGGTGGAGCTGGCGGCCGCCCGCGGGGTGGTGGCCGCACTGGCGCACTGGGGCTTGATCGGTCTGTCGACCTATTCGACGAACCTGTTGACATTGTTGGCGATTGCCGCCGGCACCGACTATGCGATCTTCATCGTCGGCCGCTATCACGAGGCCCGCCTCAAAGGGCTGGAACGAAAAGACGCCTACCACGACATGTTTCGTGGAACCGTGCACGTCATCATCGGATCCGGGTTGACCATTGCCGGTGCCGTTGCGTGCTTATACTTCACCCGGTTGCCGTACTTCCAGACCCTGGGCATCCCGGCCGCCATCGGTGTTCTGGTGACGCTGGCGGCGGCGCTCACGATGGGTCCGGCCGTGCTCTGGATCGCCAGCCGCTTCGGCCTGTTCGAGCCCAAACGTGCTGTGAGCGCCCGTGGTTGGCGCCGAGTCGGCACCGCCATTGTGCGCTGGCCCGGCCCGATCCTCGTCGTATCGTTGGGCATTACACTCGTCGGACTGCTGGCGCTGCCCGGGTACAAGGTCAGTTACGACGGCCGGCCGTACCTGCCGAAGACGGCGCCGTCCGTGATCGGATACACCGCGGCCGAACGACACTTCTCCGAGGCCCGACTCAATCCGGAACTGCTCATGCTCGAGTCGGATCACGACATGCGCAACCCTGCCGACATGCTCATCCTCGAACGTGTTGCCAAGGCCGTGCTGCACACACCTGGCATCGCGCTGGTGCAGTCGATCACCCGGCCGCTGGGCACACCGATCAGCCACAGTTCCATTCCGTTCCAGATGAGCGCGCAGAGCGCCGGCCAGATCATGAACCTGAGCTACCAGCACGACCGCGCGCAGGATCTGATGAAGCAGGCCGATGAGATCGGCAATACGATCAGCATCCTGCAGCAGCAGTTGGCGCTGCAGCGGCAGAGTTCGGCGGCCACCCACGAACAGACCGAAGCCTTCCACGACACCGTCGCCACCGTGACCGAGCTGCGTGACAAGCTCGCCAATTTCGATGATCAGTTCCGGCCGATACGGAACTACTTCTATTGGGAACCGCACTGTTTCGACATCCCGATGTGTTCGGCGCTGCGGTCGGTGTTCGACTCGCTGGACGGCATCTCCCAACTGGCGGAGAAGTTCGACACCATCACCGCCAGTCTGGACAAACTGGACGCGCTGCAACCGCAACTGCTGGCGCTGCTGCCACCGCAGATCGCGATCCAGCAGCGCAACCGTGATCTCATCCTGTCCAACTTCGCCACCACGTCGGGCACCAACTCGCAGAGCGAGGAGGCGCTACGCAACGCCACCGCGATGGGGCAGGCCTTCGACGACGCGAAGAACGACGACACCTTCTATCTGCCGCCAGAGGCCTTCGACAATCCGGACTTCCAGCGCGGCCTGAAGCTGTTCCTGTCCCCCGACGGCAAGGCCGCCCGGATGATCATCACCCATCAGGGCGTACCCGCCTCGACGGAGGGCATCTCCCACATCGACGCGCTGCGTGACTCCGCCTTCGACGCGCTGAAGGCCACCCCGCTGTCCGACGCCAAGATCTACGTGGCCGGAACTGCAGCCAGCTACAAGGACATTCAGGACGGTGAGAAGTACGATCTGATCATCGCCGCCCTGGCCGCGCTCGCGCTGATCCTGCTCATCATGATCTTCATCACCCGAAGCCTGGTCGCCGCGGCTGTGATCGTCGGCACCGTCGTGCTGTCGCTGGGTGCGTCATTCGGGTTGTCGGTCCTGGTGTGGCAGTACATTTTTGGCATACCGCTGTACTGGATCGTGATGGCGTTGGCCATCATCCTGCTACTCGCGGTGGGCGCCGACTACAACCTGCTGCTGATCTCCCGGTTCCAGGAGGAGGTCGACGCGGGGTTGCGCACCGGCATCATTCGGGCGATGGGTGGCACCGGGCGCGTGGTGACGGCGGCGGGCCTGGTGTTCGCCGCGACAATGTCGTCCTTCATCTTCAGCGACCTGGTGGTCCTCGGGCAGATCGGTACGACGATCGGCTTGGGTCTGCTGTTCGACACGCTGATCGTCCGGTCGTTCATGACGCCGTCGATCGCGGCCATGCTGGGCCGGTGGTTCTGGTGGCCGCTGATCGTGCGCCCCCGCCCGGCCAGCCGGATGCTACGGCCCTACGGCTCGCGGCCCGCGGTCCGCGAGCTGCTGCACTCCGAGGACGGCTCGCAGGACGTGACGCCGGCGTCGACCTGACCCGCTCCCCGGATCTACAGCAGCACCCGCAGACCGTAGGTATAGGTGGTCAGGTACTCCTCGAGCATCGGCCCGCGGATGTCCTCGGCCGCCGGGAGCGTGATCAACAGCGCGTACAGACCGGCGAGGAACGACATGCCGTTGAGCATGACGTCGACCTCGGCGGGGATCTCTCCGCGGTCGCGGGCGCGCTGCAATTCCTCGATCACCGCGACGATCACCGGGTGATAGGTCCACTCCTCGGTTGGCGGCCGGCTGGTCGAGAAGTGCAGTGCGAGAAAGTCCTTGAACAGCCGGTTGCCCAGTCGGCGCTCCAGTTTCACCAGCACCCGCAGCGTCTCGGCAAGGGTGTCCCGAACGCTGTGCGGCCGTGCGAAGAATCGGTTGAGTTCGGTGGCGATGCGCTCTTCCTCGCGCCTCTCCAGTTCGAGCAGGACGTGTTCCTTGGTCGGGAAGTGGAAGAAGAATGTTCCGTGCGCAACCCCGGCCGCCGACACGATGGCCGCGGTGTCGGCCGCCGCCATACCGGCTCGTTTGAACTCGGCCAGTGCCGCACCCAGCAGCCGCTCTCGCGTCTGGGGCCCGTTGCGGGTACGCGTGGCCGGCTTGGGCGGCTCGGATGCGACTGTCTTCGACATTACGGCCAAGGCTACACAAACTGACTTCACTCAGTTATGGTTCCGGGCATACATCGGATTGTTCATCACCTTTCACCCGTGAACGAAGATGATTTGAGTCAGTAGAGGGCGGCTGCATGCAGATTCTCCAGGACGTGCAGGACACACCGCAGGCTGGGAACATCAAGGCGCAGTGGGTAAGTCTGTGGACCGGACCCGCGGTGGGCGGGGTGCTCCTGCTGGCGGCGCTGGCCTTCCCTGGATTCCGTCCGCCGATGTCACCGACCCTGTCGGCCGACCAGGTGGCGGCGTTCTACACCGAGCACACCTCGTGGATCCGCTTCAGCCAGGCCACCTTCAACCTGTGCGGGATCATGATCCTGCCGTTCTTCATGGTGATCGTGGTCCAGATGAAGCGCATGCGGAACCAGAGTCACGTCTTCGCCTACTGCTATCTGACCGCCGTCGTCAGCGGGGCAACCATTTTCGCGCTGTCGAACGTGTTCTTCCTCGTTGCCGCGTTCCGAGCGGACCGCAGCCCTGAACTGATCATGTTGCTGAACGACCTGGCATGGATCGTGCTCATCGCACCGGTGGGAATGGTGGTGAGTCAGTTCGTGCTGTTGGCGCTGGCGGTGTACTTCGACGACCGGACCGACCCGGTGTTCCCCCGGTGGGTGGGCCATTTCTCGTTGTTCACCGCCGCGGCAATGGTTCCCGCGGCCGGCGCGGCCGTATTCCACACCGGGCCGCTGGCCTGGGACGGCCTGCTGTCGTTCTGGCTGCGCAATGGTGCGTTCGCCGCGTTCGTCGTGGTGATGTTCTTCGTCCTGCGTACCGCACTGCGCCGGCAGGCCGTCGCGGATCGCGTGGTCGCCGCGTGAGCCGTGTCGACGATGCCGCCGGCGCAGCCGGCGGAGGAGGAGCGAGGCAATCCGGACGCCGCATCCTGCGGCGGGCACCCGACGGCGTCAGGCCCGACGTCTGGCTGATGACCTTGTTCTTCCCGGCCTGGTATGCCGTTTTCGGCGTCATCATCTGCCTGCTGACCCGGGTCACACCGCCCCCTCGGCCGGACGTCACGGCTGCGGACAAGGTGGCGTTCTTCACTCAGCACCACCTCACCATCCAGATCGGATTCACCCTGCTGCTGATCCTGCTCGGCGGCGCGGCGATGACCAACGGGCTGGTCGGCTACCAGATGAAGCGAATGTCGGTGGGATCGGTCTTCGCCTACGGCTATATCGGCGGGATGAGCGTGGGCGCGCTGCCCGGCTTCCTGTTGGTCACGGTGTGCTTCCTGACCGCCGCGTTCCGGCCGGACCGCAATCCGGCGCTGATCAGCCTGCTGTATGACCTCGGGATGCTCTCCTACAACGGCTCGTTGGGCTGCTTCACAGCGGCATATCTGGTACTGGCGGTGGCAATCCTGTACGACAAGAACAAAATCTTCCCGAAATGGTTTGCCTACGTGTCGATCTGGCAGATCATCACCGAAGTGATCGCGACCCAGATGTTCGTCTTCGCATCGGGCCCGTTCGCCTGGAACGGCTCCATCGCGTTCTGGCTGGCGGTGGTCGTGTTCTCGGTCTGGCTCGGGGCACTGATCGTCCTGCTCCGCGGTGCCGCGCGTCAGGAGCCGCTGACCGCAGCGGCGTTGGCTTGAGGAGTCTTCGGTGACCCAGACGGCGCAGCGCGAAAATCGGCCTGCCACACACCTTCCCGGCGACCGCGACATGTGGGTGATGGTCCTGGGCGACATGATCATCTTCGCCGGCTACTTCGTGGTGTTCATGATCTACCGCAGCATGCACGCCCGGGAGTTCCTGACCGCCCAGCAACACCTCGACGTCAACATCGGCGTCATCAATACCGTGATCCTGCTGACCAGTTCGTGGTTCGTCGTTCTGGCCGTGTCGTCCACCCGGGCGGGCCGGCACAGCCAGGCCGTCCGGCTGGTCTACTTAGGCGGCCTGGGCGGCGTGTTGTTCATCGTGCTCAAGGGTTACGAGTGGGTGGCCAAGATCCAAGCGGGCCATGGTAATTCGGAGATGTTCTACTCGTTCTACTACGTGGTGACCGGGGTGCACCTGATCCACGTGCTCATCGGCCTGATCGTGCTGGGCACGGTGATCCGGGAACTACGCAATCCCGGTCGGCGCAGGGCGACCGTGGTGGAGTCCGGAGCGGTCTACTGGCACATGGTCGATCTGCTGTGGGTGATCATTTTCGCGCTGTTCTACGTGATGAGGTGAAAGTGGATACCACCAGTTCGGCAACCGGCCAGCACGCGGCCACCTGGGCCTGGCTGGCCCTGGTGGTCATCACCATCGGATCGTGGTGGCTGGCTCCCGCGCATTCCGGCGGCACCGCCCAACCCAACACGATGATCACCGCGCTGGTGCTCACGCTGGCAATCATCAAGTGCCGCATTATTATCCGGTACTTCATGGCGGTGCGCGCGGCTCCGCGTTGGCTCCGATACGCCACCGATGCGTGGCTGCTGGTCCTGTTCGCCTCGATCTTCGTGATCTACCTGGTTTGAGCGCTACTGCCCCGCGTTGCGGGCCAGGTCGATCGCGAACTGGCTGACGAACTGCCCGGCCCCCGGCCCACCATTGCAGCTGCCGTCGGACTCACCGACCCGCTTGACCCACACATACCCATCGGCGTTGGGGCTTGCCGTGTCGGTGGTTGGCGGGGTGCCCAGTGCCCGACCGTCGGGGTTGCACCAACTCAGCGCCGAATCAGGTGCCGGCCCGGCGCCGTTGCGGGACGTGTCGATGACGTAGTGCTTGCCATTGGTCATGCCCGAGATCGCATCGCCGTAGCCGATCTCTTCCTCGGTCGAGTAATAGTTCGTGGTGTTGAGGCTGAACCCGCGAGCGTGGTCGATCCCGGCCTGCTCGAGCCGGCCGGCCATGTCCTCCGCACTGACCCACCGCGAATGCCCGGCATCGATATACACCGCGGCGGCCGGGTCCCGGGTCAGGGAATCCACCGCGTAGCGGATCAGGTCGAAACGCTCCTGCCGCTGATCACCCGACAGGCAGTCGGCCATGGCCAGTGCATCGGGTTCGAGGATGATCGCCGCCGGCGCACCGCCCAGGCCGGCCGCGATCGCGTCGACCCACTGCCGGTAGGCATCACCCGAGCCGAACCCGCCGGCCGCGTAGCTGCCGCAGTCCCGGTGCGGAATCGCGTACAGCGCCAGGAGCGGCGTCGCGCCGGCGGCTTGGGCCGCCCCGGTGAGCCGCGAGACCACACCCGTCACGGAGCCGGCAGGAAACGCCTGGTCGAGCCAGTACGCCTGCGGGGTGTTGGCGACGTAGGCCAGCTGCGGGCTCGACGGATCGCCGTGCGAGGCGTTCATGGCCTTCGAGATGGGGTCGACGTAGAACGGCCGGCCAGCCAGCGGGTTCACCTCGTCGACCAGACGAATGTTCGTTGATGCCATCGGTTCGGAGGGAACGGTTGCGACGACAGCCGCAACGGCGAGGCAGGGGACGATCCAGCGCGACAGCGCGGCGACTGCGGAGGAGATCACCCCCAGAAACTAGTGCCGTGCTGCCGCGATCGCCAACCAGCGGGTCGCCAGCACTCACCTGATCGGGGTGCCCACCGCCGCGGATGCCGAGATCATCCCGAACGTTTCCAGGTACTTCTGCCGGTAGAGGTCGAACGGAGGAATGACCGTCACCCTCCGGACGCAGGTGGGCTCGAAGTGCACACACTGTTTCGCCGACGCCGTCCGTACCCGGTCATCGGCGACGGTCACCGAGATGAGCATGTCGAAGGCGACCGAGGACTCCACCGTGACGGCGACGCTGAGTCCCCATTTGTCGAAATGGATGCGTGTGCCGGTGGTGGTGGTGATGGTGCCGTTCTGCCCGACGAGTTCGATGCCGTCGATCTCCCACCGCGCATGTGCGCCGACGCCGATGCCGGAGGTGCGGGCATCGAAGCGGGCGTACGGCACCCGCTTTTCCGTGATGACCTTGGTGAACACACCAATCCTGCGGTCGGCCGCGTCGAGCGCCTTGATGGCCGCCGATGCCCGGTCCAGCAACTTGCCGGCGAATTCCGGTGTGACCGGGTCCGTGGTCGGGAGCACATGCGTTGCGGCCAGCTGCGCGATCGCCGGTGACGTGGCCACCTCCGCGATCGACCCCTCGGCAATGGCCCCGACACTGGCCTTGACGGCCTGTTCCAGCGCGGTCGACGCCGTGAACAGCGTGTCGACCGAGAGCGAACCGATCAGGCTGTACGGATTCTCGCGGCACGAGAAGTGACCGACGATGCGGACCGACGGCGTGAACTTCTCCCAGATGAGGTAGCGCAGCGTGATGCCGGCGTGGTTTGCACCAATGACCTGGAAGGCACCCCACCTGCCTTCATTCGTCCGAACACCCACGATCAGGCAGTTCACGATGAAGATGTCGAACAGGGGAATACCCAGGGCCGTCAACGGAACCGAGGCCGTCGAGTAGTGGTACGGATAGATCGCCGCTCGGTACAACTCGTCGAACGCGAACAGCGACGTGCGCGCGAACGTGGCTCCGCACACCGGTGCGAGTTGTCGCGCCGCCCCGGATCCACGCACGGCCAGATCACCACTGGGGATCTCGCCGCGGCCGATGTGGCCGCTGTCGAAGTCGATGGTGTAGCCGTTCGGCACGGTCACGACTCCCCTGGTGTGCACCGGGGCGGTGTCGGCGGGTACGACGCGGGTATTCACCTGAACATCGTCGATGAACGCGTCGGAGAACTGGAACGAGATATCCCCTACGGGCGCATGTAGTTTGACGTCGGGCACGGCCAGGTTGATGGTCGGGGTCGCGCTGTTGATCGCACTCGCGACTGCCGCGGCCGCACTGTTGACCGCGGTTTCCATCACATTCTCGGTGAGGTACATGATGGCGGGCACGAGGACAGTACCGACCACGGCGCCGATGATCCCAGCGAGCCCGCCGGTGACGGCGCCGAGGAGCGCGCCGACCACGTAGCAGTACCACGGGATGTCGACGTCGGTGTGCGCTGGATCGACGTGCGAACTCACGATCAGCTGGCTGTTCTCCACCGCGATGAACACCGACGCATCGACCGTTCCGGTGGCGTCGTAGCATGTTCCCGATTTGCTCACTGCCGCATGCACTTTCAAGGCGCCGTTGACCAGCGTGACCGTCAGGTCGGTGAGGGTGACGCCATCATCCAAGCCGATATGGCGGGG
>Ga0209023_10000606_pt1 | contig 53466 bp, 55 predicted proteins | sample LakOneMetagenome_FD_187468 | JGI IMG/M metagenome (GOLD analysis project Ga0209023, IMG submission 187468) | Freshwater and sediment microbial communities from Lake Erie, Canada (SPAdes) (version 2) | ecosystem: Environmental > Aquatic > Freshwater > Lentic | place: Lake Erie, Canada... | reverse complement strand
CGGCGATCAGCAGGTAGGCGGTGATCAGCCAGGTCCAGCAGAACATCGGCATTTTCATCAGGGTCATGCCAGGGGCGCGCATGTTCAGGATGGTGACGATGATGTTGATCGAACCCATGATCGACGAGGCGCCCATCAGGTGCATCGCGAAAATACCCATGTCCATGCCGGGACCCATCTGGGTCGACAGCGGTGCGTACAGAGTCCAGCCGGCCGCGGTGGCGCCGCCAGGCACGAAGAACGAACCGGCCAGCAGCAGCGCCGCAGGCGGCAGCAGCCAGAACGAGAAGTTGTTCATGCGCGCAAACGCCATGTCGGAGGCGCCCACTTGCAGCGGGATCATCCAGTTGGCGAAGCCCACGAAGGCCGGCATGATGGCGCCGAACACCATCACCAGGCCGTGCATGGTGGTGAGCTGGTTGAAGAATTCAGGCTGGAAGAACTGCAGGCCGGGCTGGAACAGTTCCGAGCGGATCATCAGGGCCAGCACGCCGCCCGACAGCAGCATGATCAGGGAGAACCACAGGTACAGGGTACCGATATCCTTGTGGTTGGTGGCGAACAGCCAGCGGCCCAGGCCATGCGGATGGCCATGGTCATCGTGGGCGTGGGCGTGATCCAAGGTAGTTGTGCTCATAGTATGTACTCCCGATTACTTGCGTGCAGCCAGAACTTCGGCTGGTTGAACGATGTTTTCAGCAGCCTTGTTCGACCAGCTGTTGCGGGTGTAGGTGATCACCGCAGCAATCTCCGAATCCGTCAGTTGCTTCCAGGCTGGCATTTCCGATGGGTACTTGCCGCTCTTCTTGCCGTTCAGCAGAACATTGATTTGTTCCGCTTTCGGGCCGGTCACGACGGGCGAACCCTCCAGGGCCGCAAACGCGCCCGGCACACCCTTGCCGTTGGCCTGATGGCAAGCCACGCAATTGGTCGCGTAGACTTTTTCGCCCTTGGTTTTCAGTTCGTCGATGGTCCATACCTTGCTTGGATCGTCGCCCAGTGCCGCCATTTCCTTTTGCTTGCCGGCGACCCAGGTGCTGTAGTCGGCATCGCTGACGACGCGCACGACGATCGGCATGAACGCGTGTTCCTTGCCGCACAGCTCGGCGCACTGGCCGCGGTAGGTACCGATCTTCTCGGCCTTGAACCAGGTATCGCGCACGAAGCCGGGAATCGCATCCTGCTTGACGCCGAAGGCCGGAATCATCCAGGCGTGGATGACGTCGTTGGCGGTGGTGACGATACGGATCTTCTTGTTGACAGGAACGACGACTTCATTGTCGACTTCCATCAGGTAGTTTTCGCTGCGGGCGGCGGTCGGCGCCACGCCAGGCGAACCGACTTGTTCGCGCGGGGTCGACAGGTTCGAGTAGAAGGCAATGCCTGCGCCTTCGCCGGACAGGTAATCGTAGCCCCACTTCCACTGCATGCCGGTGGCCTTGATGGTGATGTCGGCGTTGGACGTGTCTTTCATCGCGACCACGGTCTTGGTCGCTGGCAATGCCATGCCGATGACGATCAGGAAGGGAACGACGGTCCAGGCGATTTCGACGGCGGTCGATTCATGGAAGGTGGCGGCCTTGTGGCCGACCGAGCGGCGGTGCTTGAACACCGAGTAGAACATCACGCCGAACACGGCAACGAAGATCACCAGGCAGACGACCATCATCCAGGTGTGCAGATCGTTGATCTCGGTGGCGATCTTGGTGACCGGCATCTGAAGATTCAACTGATTGGCTACCGGGCGCCCCTCTACTCCCTGTGCCAGGGCCGGGATACTGGCCGAAATAGCCAGACCGAGCATCAAGGCGTGAAGTCGCTTTGCATATGTCATGTTTTCCCCAACCACCCAAAAATGATAATACTTTTTTAAACGACCGTCGGCTCTGTCGAACCTGCAGCACTCCGAAACCACCGCACAAAAAGGCTCCTAAGCCGGTTCACCGCGTAGCGGTCAATCCGACTGGAACCGTGACACCATCGACCTGCACCCCTAGCGGGAGGCCGTCGACGCTGCTTGCTATTGCTTCTGACTGTTCTTTGTCCGACATCGCCGCCTAATTAACAGGCAATGCGGGCATCATCGACAAAATTAGTCGTTGATTATACTCAGGGAACACGATATGCATCAAGGACAAATGCGCCTCGGCATGGGTGAGCGGGCTTGACATTGCACACTGCGGCCCCATGTTAGCGCCCGGCCGGTCCGCGCGGCTGGAAGCGGATGATGGCTTCACCAGCCCGCGTGACGCGCGGCGCGGGCCGGAAAGCGTGGCCATAAATGACCTCGAAACTGAGGGCCAGCTTGCCGTCCGGCCGGCGCTGGGCCTCCAGTGCCGCCATGAGCCGGGCCAGGGCGGCCCGCCCCATCAGACCGCGCCGGCGCGTGGCCAGGGGATTGCCGCCCAGCGCGCGCACGTCCGCCAGCAAGGCCTGGGCCGTGTCGTAGGTGACGGTAATGACTTCCATGTCCATGACGGGGGTGGAAAAGCCGGCCTCCACCAGCTGGTCGCCGAAATCGTGCATGTCGACAAACGGCAGCGCGTGGGGCGCGTCGTCCACCGCGGCGAAGGCCGTGCGCAGCTCGCGCAGGGTATCCGGACCGAAACTGGAAAACATGAGCAAGCCGTCCACCCGCAGCACGCGGCGCCACTCGGCAAACACGCGGTCGGGCTGCGGATGCCAGAGCAACGCCAGGTTCGACCACACCAGGTCGACCGAGTTCGGCCCCAGCGGCAGATCGCCGAAATCGCCGCACAGCAGATCGGTACCGGCCTTGGCCGGGAGCAGGCGCCCCAGCAACTGGTTCAGGGCACCGGCGGCAGGCGCGAGCGCAGCGGCGGCGCGCGCCATGGCGGCGGCGGCATCGACCCCGAGCACCTGGGCGGCCGGATAGGTGCGTTGCAGGCGCACCAGGTCATGGCCGGCGCCGCAGCCGGCGTCGAGCACGCGGGCCGGGGCCGTTTTGACCAGCAGCAAGCGTTCATGCATGCGCGCGGCGATTTCGCGGCGCAGAAAATCGGCAGCGGCAACGCGCTCGGGGCGCGCGAACAGGGCGCGCACGCGCGCCAGATCGATTGGCGCGCTCATCTTGGAAGGGGTAGCTGGGGCAGACATGGTCAGGCGGAAAGCGGACGCAGGCACGCGTCCTGAAATGCGATAATGGCAGCAGTGTACCCGTTTGTGGAAATTCGAGCCGATGAGCCACCGCCCGTCCCCGCGGCCGGCGCGCGGGCCGCTGCGGCTGGTGCGCGGCCTGGCCGCCGCCCTGCTGCCCTGCAGCTGCGCCTTGTGCGGACTGGGCAGCGATGGCGCCGTGTGCGCGCCCTGCCAACGCCGCCATCTGGCACCTGCCGCGGCGCGCTGCCGCTGCTGCGCCAATCCGGTCGCCGCGCGCGAGGCGTGCTGGCCGTGCGCCGCCTGCCAGTCGGCGCCGCCCGCGTTCGATGCCACGGTGGCCGCGGCCGATTATGCCAGTCCGCTCGACCAGCTGGTGCTGCAGCTCAAGTTCGGCGGCCGCCTTGCCCTGGCGCCCTGGATGGGCGCGGTGCTGGGCCAGGCCGTACTGGCAGCCCGGTTGCCCGCCCTGCCCGACCTGCTGTGCCCGGTGCCGCTGGGGCCGCGCCGGCTGGTCGAGCGCGGCTTCAATCAGGCGCTCGAGATCGCCCGGCCACTGGCGGATACGCTCGCGCTGCCGCTGCGCGCCGCGCTGGCCGTGCGGGCGCGCGACACCGGCGCCCAGTCCGGGGTATTGCCGGCCGAACGGCGCCGCAACGTGCGGCGGGCGTTCGCGCTGGCGCCGGACGCCCTGGCCCTGGTGCGCGGACGCCACATCGGCGTGGTGGACGATGTGATGACCAGCGGCGCCACCCTGCACGAACTGGCCGCCACCCTCAAGCGTTTCGGCGCCGCGCGCGTGAGCAACTTCGTGTTCGCGCGCACGCCGCCCCATCGATGATTGCAGTACCCCTACAGGAGAAGTGTCTTGTTCCACGTTGTTCTGGTTGAACCCGAGATCCCGCCCAATACGGGCAATGTGATCCGCCTGTGCGCCAACACGGGCGCCCAGCTGCACCTGATCGAGCCGCTCGGCTTCCCGCTGGACGATGCCAAGATGAAACGCGCCGGCCTCGACTATCACGATTACGCCACCATGCAGGTGCATGCCAACTGGGATGCCTTCCTCGCCGCGTGCCAGCCCGATCCGGCGCGCATGTTCGCCCTCACCACGCACGGCTCGGCGCCGTTCGCCCAGGCCAGCTTCCAGCCTGGCGACGTGTTCGTGTTCGGTTCGGAGACGCGCGGCCTGGCGCCCGCCCTGCGCGACAGTTTCCCGCCGGCCCAGCGCATTCGCCTGCCGATGCGCCCGGACAACCGCAGCCTGAACCTGTCGAACACGGTCGCGGTGGTGGTGTTCGAAGCCTGGCGCCAGAACGGGTATGCGGGCGGCGCCTGAGGATGTGACAATTCAATAGTTTCCCGGGCGATTTTTGGCCTATCCTGAACCGTTATCAAAATAACACGCATGGCAAAAAGCCATGCCCACGATTTTGATCATGACGCAGGAGAACCGCCATGTCCGCCATGTACACAGGCAGCCAGGCCGCCGACATCCATCGCAAACTGGCCAGCCTCAGCGGGCGCTTTCGGCTGGCCGAGCGGCCCGACATTGCGTGCTTTCTCGCCGGCCGCAGCGAAAGCGAAGACACTCCCCTGCTGCGTGCGGCGCTCGACCTGTTCAACCGCCAGTTCGGCGCCCCCGTCGACAGTGCCGACCCCGATTACGCGCGCAAGGTCTGGCACAAGCTCGACGATGAAGCGGGCAGCGTGCAGAACGAGGTGTGGCAGTTCGAGCTGGACGGCATGCACAGTCCCACCCCGCCGGCGTCCGTGCGCCCCGCCGATGAAGCCGAGGTGATCAGTGCGGCCCACCGCGCCGAACTGGCCGGCCTGGCGTTTTCCGGCGGCGGCATCCGCAGCGCCACCTTCAACCTGGGCATCCTGCAGGCGCTGGCGGCCAACCGCATGCTGCGCGACTTCGATTACCTGTCGACAGTGTCGGGCGGCGGCTATATCGGGTCCTGGCTGTCGCGCTGGCTCAACAAGGAAACCGACATCGGCATGGTCGAGAGCAAGCTCGCCCCCAAGCCGGACGTGCCGGGCGCCGTGCGCGAAGCGGCCCAGATCACCTTCCTGCGCCAGCACAGCAACTTCCTCACGCCCAAGGCCGGCGCGTTCAGCGCCGATACCTGGTCCATGCTGTCGATCTATGTCCGCAACACCATGCTCAACCTGAGCATGCTCATTGCCCTGCTGGCGGTGGCCATGATGGTGCCGCGCCTGCTGGTGGCCCTGGTGGCCAGGCTGGGCGGCGATTTTTATCCCAGCTTTGCCGTGGTGGGATCGACCGCAGCGCTGTGGACCGTGTTTTGCATTGCGCTGTCGATTTCGATCAAGCCGCGCAAGGGTGGGCGCGAATGGCTGCGCGGCCAGAGCCAGGGCAACGTGATCGCCTTCGTGATCGTGCCGCTGATGCTGGCCGGCTTTGCCGGCAGCATCGGCATCTGGTATGGCCAGAGCGCGCTGCTGCCGATCTGGGGCACGCTGGCGACCTTCTCGTCGTTCGACCCGTTCAAGGCGTTTTTGCCGGGCACGTGCTATTTCGTGGCCTGGAGCCTGGGCTGGTTCGCCGCCCAGACCGTCAATGCCGGTTCGGTGTGCGGGGTCGACTGGGCTGCGGCGCGGCGCGAGCTGCCCGGGCATTTCATCTGCGCCGCCAGCGCCTACGCGGTGGGTTTCCTGATCATGCTGGCCATCCTCAAGGCGACATACCATTTGCCGATCTTTAGCGCCGCCGAACATGCCAACGGCATGCCGATTCACCTGGTCGCCTTGGGCATGCCCACCTTGCTGTGCCTGTTCGGTATCACCATGATCCTGTGCATCGGCCTGGTCGGCAAGCTGTACACCGAAGCGCACCGCGAGTGGTGGGCGCGCCAGGGCGCCTGGACCATCATCCTGTCGCTGGCCTGGCTGGGGCTGTGCGTGACCAGCCTGTACGGGCCGCCCCTGGCCGACTGGCTGCTGGCCAGCGCCGGCGGCTGGACCAGCAAGATCATGGCCAGTACCTGGATCGGCGCGACCCTGGCCGGCTTGTTGCTAGGCCGCGGCGACCTGAGCGGCAAGAAGGATCCCAAACCCGTCTTCGGCCTCATCGCCGCCCTGGCGCCCGTGGTGTTTGCCGCCGGCCTGATGGTGCTGGTCTCGGCCCTGTCGTTCCGGGTCGTGCTGGCGCTCACGCCCGGCCGCGGCGGGCTGACCCTGCCGCCCGGCATCATGAGCGCCTATTACGCCAACACGGCGCTGATCCGTCCCGGCATCACGGTGGCGACCATGCTGTTGCTGCTGGTGGGCGGCGTGCTGCTGGCGCGCCGGGTCGACATCAATAAATTTTCCCTGTACATGATGTACCGCAACCGGCTCACGCGCGCCTTCCTTGGCGCCCACAACAAGGACCGCACGCCCCACCCGTTTACCGGCTTCGACGAGCACGACGATATCCTGCTCGCCAAACTGCTGACCAATCCGGCAGGCAAGATGCAGCGCCCCTTCCACATCGTCAACACCACCTTGAACATGGTCAGCGGCACCGAGCTGGCCTGGCAGACCCGGCGCGCCAGCGGCTTCGCCTTCACGCCGGCGTTTTGCGGCTTCGAACTGCCCGCCATGCCCACCCCGGGCGGACGCACCGCCCCTGGCGAAGCGGCGCGCGGCTGCTACCGGCGCACGGCCGCGTATGGCGGCGGCAACCACCCTGGCGACGAGGATGGCGGCGTCAAGCTGGGCATGGCGATGGCGGTCTCGGGCGCGGCAGTCAGTCCCAACATGGGTTATCACTCGGCGCCGGCGCTATCGTTTCTGCTCACGCTGTTCAATGTGCGGCTGGGCCGCTGGTTCGCCAACCCGCTCTGGGCCAACTGGAAGAAGCGCTCGCCGCGCTTTGGCCTGGTGCATTTGCTGGCAGAAATGTTCGGCATGAGCGATTCCGGCGCCCACTACCTGAGCCTGTCCGACGGCGGCCATTTCGAAAACCTCGGCATCTATGAACTGGTGCGGCGGCGCTGCCGCCTGATCGTGGTGGTCGATGCCAGCGCCGACGGCAATCTGCAGTTCGAAGATCTGGGCAACGCGATCCGCAAATGCGCAACCGACCTGAACATCCAGATCGATATCGACGTCAGCAAGGTCGACCTGCTCAAGACGGGCGAGTTCAGCGGTGCGCACTTTGCCACCGGCAAGATCCGTTACACGCAGAGCGACAAGCTGTTGCCCAGCGACGACAAGGAAGACAAGGTGGTCGATGGAACCCTGCTCTACATCAAACCTTCGTTGTTGGGCACAGAAACTGCCGATGTCTTGAACTATCGCAAAAGTAATAAAGATTTTCCCCATCAAACCACGGGCGACCAGTGGTTCGACGAAACCCAGTTCGAGAGCTATCGGGCGCTCGGCTACCGGATCGGCATGCTGGCCTTCCGCCAGGCGGCAGAGGCGGTCACGCCTGCCGGCAAGGGCAACCGCGTCAGCGCCATGTGCGCCATCTTCGAGGGCGTATTCAGCCATGGCGCGGCGGGCCGCCACCTGCATGTGGTGCCAAAACGACCGGGAACACGCGCCAGATCAAGCTGGCACGACTAACCTGACCGTGCGGAATTGTCCGCGAGGCTTTATCATCGAAGCAACCGAGCCCAGCTTCTCTTGCCATGATCAAGCTTCAACTTTTGCTGCGCCATCCCCGCCCCGATCCCGGCATCGATGACGCCTTGCGCGCCTTGCTCGACGGGCATGGCATCCGGGTCACCGGCTGCGGGCGCGCCACCCTGTCGGCGGAAATGACGCCGGACGACTTTGCCCGCCTGTTCGGCAGCGCGCCGGACCAGGCTTGCCTGCGTGTCCCCGACGATCTGCAGGACGCCATCACCCTCATCACCGGCGCCGCGCCGCAGTGCGCCAGCCCTACCCCGCCGAAAGGAAATCATGCAGCCCTTTAAGCTCAGCCACCGCCATCCGCCCGAGGGCACCCCCGCGCCCGCCGACGCCATGCTGCGCATCGCCGTGACCTTCAAGGGGCGCGCGCGCACCGGTCCGACCAAGGTGGCGGCGCGCCTGTCGTCGGCCAGCATCATGAGTTTCGAACCGCAGCCGGGGGAAATGGAACTGGCCATCGAAGCGCTGCGCCGCCACGGTTTCGTGGTGTCGGGCAAGGGCCGCATGACAGTCTCGATCCGCGGCACCGCAGCCCAGTTCGAGCGCGTGTTCGGCACCGAGCTGACCACCGTCGCCCTCGACAAATCGCTGTGCTACTCCAGCCCCTGCGTCTACTATCCGCCCGAAGGCGCGCCCTGGAATCCGGACCCGGTCCTGATCGAACTGATCGACGACGCCTACATCCAGTGGCCCCACATCTACCTGTCCGACCCGGCCACCAACGCCCGTCCGCCCGAGGTCAATTATTTTCACCTCGATGTCCTCAACGATGTACCGGCCAGGCTCAATGTGCCGCCGGTGCACCGCGAGCGGCACCAGGGCGAGGGCATTCGGGTGGCGATGATCGATACCGGCTTCGACCACACCCATCCGTTTTTTGTCCGTAACGGCTTTGCCTCGTCGGTGGTGCTGGCGCCATCGGCCACCAACCGCAAGACCGATCCGGGCAGCCATGGCACGGGCGAGTCGGCCAATGTGTTCGCCATCGCGCCCAAGGTCACCTTCATCGGCGTCAAGCTGGGCGACGATGGCGACGCGGCCGGCGGCGCCAGCATCCTGGAGGGCTTCCAGGAAGCGCTCAAGCACCAGCCGCACGTGATTACGGTGAGCATGTGCTACGACCTGCGCGAGCAGGACGGCCGGACCCAGTTGCGCGAACTGCCGAACGGCCTCAAACCGCTGGAAGCGGAAATCCAGGCCGCCATCGCGGCCGGCATTGTCGTCGTGTTCGCGGCGGGGAACGGCCACTATGCATTTCCCGCGTCGATGCCGGAAGTGATCAGCGCCGGCGGCGCCTTCATCGCCGAAGACGGCAGCATGCGCGCCTCCGATTACGCCTCGGCCTTCACCAGCGAGATCTATTCTGGCCGCCATGTGCCCGACGTGTGCGGCCTGGTCGGCCTGCTGCCGTATGGCGACTACATCATGCTGCCGGTGCCGCCGGGCGGCGAGATCGACAACGCCAACGCCGCCCACGACGGCACCATGCCGGGCGATGGCTGGGCCGTCTTCAGCGGTACCTCGGCCTCGGCGCCGCAGGTGGCCGCCGTGTGCGCGCTGCTGCTGCAGAAAAATCCCAAGCTCACGCCGGCCGAGATCAAGGCCCTGCTGACCCGCACCGCCATCGACGTGCGCGACGGCACAGCCAATCCCGCCAGCGACCCGGAAGGGGTGGGCATCAAGGCCGGTGACGGGGTCGATGGCGCCACCGGCGCCGGCCTGGTCGACGCGCACGCAGCCTGGATGCAAGCCTAGCGGCGCGCTGTACGGAAGCGGACACCGTTGACCGCTTCCGCACGCCTGCGAGCGTTCGGCCACAGCGTTTTCCCCGGTGCGAGACCGTGGCACGCTGCTTGCATGACGAGGGATGTCGCTTCCGACATCACCTACCGGGACAACCCACATGCACGCCATTCCTACTCTCGCACATTCCCTCATCGCCATTGCCGCCCTGTGCACCGCACTGCACGCCGGCGCAGCGCCCGCTCCGCGCGGCCCCTCGACCGCGCAAGAGCGCACCCGTGTCGTCGAGCTGGCCGCAGCTGCGCAGCGCGACCCGCTTGCGGTTCGCGCTGCCAACGAGGCATGGTTCGAACAGTGGATCAGCGACGTGCCCGACTTCATGTTCAAACCGGAGGCGGTCGCCGCCTGGTGCATGCGCAGCGCCAGGGGCGAGATGCGCAAGGCCGTACAGTTCCAGTTCGGCACCAGCGCCCTGGCTTACCAGATCGCGCACAATCTGCCCGAGCCGCAGAAGGCGGAGGACGTCGCTGCGGTCAACCTGGCCGGCCTCGAGGGCGTACTGGCCGCATACGAAAGCTTGCTCGCCAAGGATCCCGGCGTGCGCTCGCCCAAGATGGACGAGGCCCTGGCGCGCCGCGCCAAGGGTGAACTGGCGGCCTTTGCCGCCGAGATTGCAGCGCGATGAGCGCGCAGCCCGCATCGTTTGCGCGCCGCCTGCTGGCCGCCGCGCTGCTGGCCTGCGCAGCGCAGGCTGGCGCCGGCACGCTCCTGAGCGTGCAGCAGATGCAGGACGACTTCCTGCTCGCGCGCCGCGCCATCGAAGAGGCCCATGGCGGCATCTACCGCTACACGCCCAAGCCTGAACTGGACCGCGTGTTTGACGCCGCGGCTGCGCGCATCGACCATCCGATGGACGCCATGGCATTCCAGCGCATCGTCTCGCCGGCGGTGGCTGCCGTACGCTGCGGCCATACGGCCGTGCAGCTATGGGGCCAAGCCAAGACCGAGATGGACCAGGCCCTGCTGCTGCCACTCGACGTCCGGGTGATCGGTGGACGCATCTTCATCCTGCGCGACTTCGCTACCGACGGCAAGCTGGCCGGGCGCGAGATTGTCGCCGTCAACGGCATACCCGCCGCGCAGCTGGTGCAAACCATGATGACGGCGTCGCAGGGGGACGGCTTCGTGCCGACCGGCCGCAACGCGCGCGTGAACCGCATCTTCAAGGAAGGCTTGCTGCGCTACTTCGGCATGCAGGGCAGCTTTACGGTCGCGCTGGCGCACAGCGCACGTCCGGTCGCACTCAAGGGACAACTGCTGGCGAGCCTGCAGGCGCGCTCCCGTGAACGCTATCCGCAAGACCAGTATAACCCGCACTTCCTGAACCTCGCGTTCCTCGACGATGGGCGCATCGCGCGCATGACCATCTATAATTTTCTCGACAACGAGGAAGACGACGATGGCAGCACGATCCTGCGCAAGGCATTCGAAAAGATCGCCGCCAGCGGCAGCGACACGCTCATTCTCGACCTGCGCGGCAACGGCGGCGGCCAGGATGCGCTGGGCAAGAAGGTCTACTCCTACCTGGTCGACAAGCCCTTCCCGTATTACCGGTCGCTCACCGTCAAGCGTCCCGGCCTGTCCTTTGCCGGCAATGTCGTGGAGGGCGCCGCCGGCGTACCGGCCGGGCAATTGGTGGCACGTGCCGATGGCTTGTACGATTATCGTTCGCACCCGAACCTGGGCATCCAGCAACCGCGCAAGCCCACGTTTTCAGGCCGCGTGATTGCGCTGATCGATGGGGGATCCTTCTCGACGACGGCAGAACTGCTCACCCAGCTGCACGACAAGCAGCGCGCGCTGTTCGTCGGGGAAGAGTCGGCCGGAGCGTATCATGGCAATTCATCGGGCAACGATGCCTTGCTCGAGCTGCCCAACAGTGGCTTGCGCGTGTTCGTTCCGCTGATCACGTACACCTTGGCGGTGGACTCGGAGCATCCTGTGGGGCGCGGCGTCATGCCGGACTTTGTGGTGGTGCCGACCATCGATGACTACCTCAAGGGGCGCGACCCGCAGTTCGAGCGCGCCCTGCTCATCGCGCGCGCAAAGTGAATTAGCTTACGACCGGATCTTCCCCAGCAGCTTGGTGGTCGAGCGGTCATGCTCGAAATCGATCGCCACCGCCTGGCCGCCGTAACCCAGTACCGCCTGCCCTTCCGGAATGGCGGTCATGTCGTAGTCGCCGCCCTTGGCATAAATCTCGGGGCGCGCTTCGAGCACCACCTCCAGCGCGGTATCCTCATCGAAGTCGACCACCAGGCTGACCGATTCCAGCGCCGCCAACACGGCCATGCGGTCGGGCGCCGCATTGAGCGGCCGGTCGTCGCCCTTGCCCAGGCGCTTGACCGAGGCATCGGTATTGGCCGCCACCACCAGCGAGGCGCCCAGCGCGCGTGCCTGCGCCAGATACGTCACATGCCCGCGATGGAGAATGTCGAACACGCCATTGGTCAGCACGACCGGCTTGGGCAAGGCGGCAACGCGTTGGGCGAGTTGGGCGCGGGTACAGATTTTTTGTTCGAAGTCTGGCATGTGAATTCTTCAGAAATAACTAAAAAGGGGAAGCGCAGCGCGCGACGCCACCGCGCCATCTGCATCAACACGCATGTGGTCTTTCAAACGGCGGGCTTTGGAGACAGCACCAGCAGATCGCGCGTGCGCGCATCGAGCGACGCCACATCGATGACAGCCTGGCCCCGGTAGATCATCAGCGCATACACGGTGGCAAGCGCATTGACTTCGGGCGAGAGCGCCACTGCGTTGCCGCGCGCGGGACGCCGGTCGCGCCAGTAGTTGATTGCCGCTTCCAGCTCCTGCACGCTCAACTGCATCGTCCCTCCGCCTTGCTTTATTCCTCTTCCGGCTCCTCGTCGACCGCCATCGACAGGTCGTCCGCGGTACGCACCTTGGTTTCGGCGCCCGGTTCCTTGCGGTCGCCGCGCAGCTTGATCTGCAGGCGCAGGCCGTTTTGCGAATCCGCATTGCGGATCGCTTCGTCATAGCCGATCTGCCCCTTGTTATACAGCTCGTAGAGCGCCTGGTCAAACGTGCACATGCCCAGTTCGCGCGACTTGTGCATGATTTCCTTGATGCCCTGGAAGTTCCCTTTCAAGATCATCTCGCCGATGGTCGGCGTGTTGAGCAGGATTTCGATGGCCGCCTTGCGGCCCTTGCCATCTTCGGTGCGCACGAGACGCTGCGACACGATCGCACGCAGGTTCGACGACAGGTCCATCAACAGCTGGTTGCGCCGCTCTTCGGGGAAGAAGTTGATGATCCGGTCCATGGTCTGGTTCGAATTGTTGGCGTGCAGGGTCCCCAGACACAGGTGGCCCGTTTCGGCGAATGCAATTGCATGCTCCATGGTCTCGGTATCGCGAATCTCGCCGATCAGGATCACGTCCGGCGCCTGGCGCAGCGTGTTCTTGAGCGCATGGTGCCACGACAGCGTGTCGACACCCACCTCACGGTGCGTGATCAGGCAGCTCTTGTTCTTGTGAACGTATTCGACCGGATCTTCCACGGTAATGATGTGGCCGGCCGAGTTGGCGTTGCGGTAATCGATCATCGCCGCCAGCGTGGTCGACTTGCCCGAGCCCGTGCCGCCGACGACGAGCACCAGCCCGCGCTTGGTCATGACGACATCCTTGAGTACTTCCGGCAGGTCGAGCTTTTCGAAATTTGGAATTTCCGAGGCGATGGTCCGGACTACCATGCCGACTGCCTGCTGTTGCACGAACACGTTGACGCGGAAGCGGCACACGTTCGGCAGCGAAATGGCGAAATTGCACTCCATTTCCGCTTCGAATTCGCGGGTCTGCTTGGGATTCATGATCGACAGCGCCAGCGCGCGCGTCACTTCCGGCGTGAGCTTTTGCTGGCTCATGGGCTTCATCGCGCCCTGGTGCTTCATGCTGGGCGGGAAGTCCGCCGAGATGAACAAGTCCGACCCACCCTGCTGGTGCATAACGGTGAGTAATTTGTGAATATAAGCCTGGGCTTCGGCCGGGCCAAAGGTGGTGGACATGCTTGCCTTTCCTGGAGTGTGCTTAGCGGAAATCCGCCGTGCTCCAATTATATCGAGAGCATTCCGGGTAGAATATAATTTCTTTGCTGACTGATTAGCAACACTGTGTCACGATGGCCGCCCGGCCCTGTTTCCGCACTCTTTCGTCCCGACCTGTCTATGACCCTGACTGAACTGAAATATATCGTTGCCGTAGCGCGTGCGAAACATTTCGGGCACGCCGCGGAGGCATGCTACGTCGCCCAACCCACCCTGTCGGTGGCCATCAAGAAGCTCGAAGACGAGCTTGGCGTGGTGCTGTTCGAACGCGGTGGCGCGGAAATCTCGGTGACACCGCTGGGCGCGCAAATCATCGCCCAGGCGGAGCGGGTGCTGGAACAGACAGCGGCCATCAAGGAATTGGCAAAACAGAACAAGGATCCCCTGGCCGGCCCGCTGCGCCTGGGCGTGATCTACACCATCGGCCCCTACCTGCTGCCGCCGCTGGTCAAGAATGTGATCGAGCAAGTGCCGCAAATGCCGCTGATCCTGCAAGAGAATTTCACGGTACGCTTGCTGGAACTGCTGCGCCAGGGCGAACTCGACGCCGCCATCATGGCATTGCCGCTGCCCGACCATGGCATGTCCATGCAGACGCTGTATGACGAGCCGTTCGTGGTCGCCATGCCGCGCAACCATCCCTGGGCCAAACGCAAGGCCATCTCGGCCCAGGATCTCAAATCCGAAACCATGCTCTTGCTTGGCAACGGCCATTGCTTCCGCGACCAGGTGCTGGAAGTGTGCCCCGAGATGGCGCGCTTTTCCTCGCCTGGCAACGGCATGCAGCGCACCTTCGAAGGCTCGTCGCTGGAAACGATCCGCCACATGGTCGCGTCCGGCATTGGCCTGACCGTGCTGCCGCGCGCCTCCGTACCCGACATGGCCGCCAAGGATGGCATGCTGGCCTTCGTCCCGTTCGAGTCGCCCGTGCCGACCCGCCGCGTGGTGATCGTGTGGCGCAAGAGCTTCACGCGGCGCGCCGCGATCGACGCCATCTGCGCCGCCGTGGCAGCCTGCAACCTGCCTGGTGTCCACATGCTCGCGCTGGAAGAAGCCGCCTGATGTCCCGATGAACAAGTTGTCTCTGTATATCCGCCTGGTCCGCCTCGACAAGCCGATCGGCATCCTGCTGCTGCTGTGGCCCACACTGATCGCGCTGTGGATCGCGTCGGGCGGCAAACCCGACCTGGCCATCCTCGGCATCTTCACGCTCGGCACGGTGCTGATGCGCTCGGCCGGCTGCGCCGTCAACGATTATGCCGACCGCGATATCGACAAGCACGTCAAGCGGACCGCCGAACGGCCGCTGACGAGCGGCCGCATCAAGGGCTGGGAAGCGCTTGCCGTCGCTGGCGTGCTGGCCGTGCTGGCCTTTCTGCTGATCTTGCCGCTGAACCTGCTGACCAAGCAAATGTCGGTGGCAGCCGTCATCATTGCCGGCACCTACCCCTACTTCAAGCGCTTTTTCGCCATTCCGCAGGCCTATCTGGGCATCGCCTTCGGATTCGGCATCCCGATGGCGTTTGCCGCCGTGCTGGGCGACGTGCCGGCCCTGGCCTGGTGGCTGTTGCTGGCCAATGTCTTCTGGGCAGTGGCCTACGACACGGAATACGCCATGGTCGACCGCGACGACGACCTCAAGATCGGTATCCGCACCTCCGCCATCACCTTCGGCCGCTTCGACGTGGCGGCCGTCATGCTGTGCTACGGCGCAGCGCTGGCCATCATCCTCGTGTGCGGCTGGCTGGCCGGCATGCGCTGGTGGTTCGTGGGCGGGATCGTGGCGGCGGCGGGGATTGCTTTGTATCACTACAACTTGATCCGCGACCGCGACCGGATGCGCTGTTTTTATGCATTCCGCCACAACAATTGGTTGGGTGCGGCCCTTTTTGCCGGGGTCGCGTTAGACTACGCTTTCGGATAATGTTGTCCTTATAGCACGCACTGCGCGTTTTGCCGCAGGCGCGCCTTCACTCGTGAGGTAATAAAAATGATCGAATCCATCCCAACCAAACCAGGCGCACGCGATCAACTGATGAGCGATCTGAAATCCGTGATCCAGGATGCCGAAGCCTGGCTGCGCAATGGCAGCCACCTGACGGGCGAAGAATTCCAGGCCGCCAAGGCGAAATTCGAACGGACCCTGTCCAGCGCCAAGGCCGACCTGATCCGCCTTGAAGAGACCGTGGTGGCCAAGACCAAGGAAGCGGCCAAGGCCACTGACGACTACGTCCACGAAAATCCATGGAAAGCGGTCGGCATTGGCGCTGCCGCCGGCCTGGTCATCGGCCTGCTGATCGCCCGGAAATAAGCGGCGATGGCGATCACGGAAACAATAGGCCGGATCGGCGCGACGCTGGTCGCCATGCTGCAGACGCGCCTGGCCCTGGCCGCCGTCGAGATCGAGGAAGAATCGCAGCGCCTGCTGGGCTACTTCATCATGGCGCTGCTGTCGCTGATCCTGTTCGGCATTGCCATGGTGCTGGTGGCGCTGACCATCATTCTTGTGTTCTGGGACACTTACCGGCTCCAGGCGGCCGTGGCGCTGGCGGTTTGTTTTGCCGGCGCCGGCACCTGGGTCATGTTCAAGCTCAAGGCGAGCATCGCCACCAAACCGCGCCTGCTGGCGGCCACGGCGGCGGAGCTGAACAAGGATTTGAATTTCATCCGGACTGCGGGGCCTGGCCATGAGCAATGAGATTGTGATTCCCACGCTGGCCGAGCGGCGCGACGCCCTCGTGGCCGAGTGTTCGATGCAGCGCGGCGAGTTGTCGCATCACGTGGCTGGCTTACGCCTGCCGGCGCAAGGCGCTCTGGGCTTCAGTTTGGCCAGCATGAAGGTGCCGCTGATGATTGCCGGCGTGGTGCTGGGGATGGTGGCGGTCAAGCCGTCGCGTGCCTTGCCACTGCTGGCGACAGGGCTGTCGCTGTTCAAGGTGGCCAGGAGTGTGCTGGGGATGGTGCGCGGGGCGCAATCGGTTCGCGACTGAACCGACGCGCATCGCGCATTAGGTCAGCGTTAGCCGACACTCACCCCTGTCCCATCTCCTCGCCCAGCTCGCGCCCGCGTGCCGCGGCGGCCTTGACGGCCGCCACGATCTTCTCCTTCACCCCGCTCTGCTCCATGCTGGTAATGGCCGCATACGTCGTGCCCCCTTTGGACGTGACCTTTTGCCGCAGCACCGGCACCGTATCCTCCGACTGCACGGCCAGCTGCGCCGCGCCGGCAAAGGTGGCCAGCGCCAGCTGCCTGCCCTGCTCTTCGGACAGGCCCAGCTCCACCGCCGCCTGCTGCATCGCTTCGATAAAGAAGAACACATACGCCGGTCCGCTGCCGGAGACCGCCGTCACCGGATCGATCAGCGCCTCGTCGTCGAGCCACACCGTGGTGCCGACCGCCTGCATGACCTGATCGGCGGCGATGCGCTGCGGCGCGCTCACGCCCGCCATGGCCACCATGCCGGTGATGCCGCGCCCGATCAGCGCCGGGGTATTGGGCATGGTGCGCACGATGGCGCCATAGCCGCCCAGCCAGCGCGACAGATCGGCCGCGCGAATGCCGGCCGCAATCGACAGCACCAGGGGCGCGGCGCCCAGATGCGGCGCGAGCGCGGCGGCCACGTCGCGCATCTGCTGGGGTTTGACCGCCAGCACGATCACGTCGCTGGCCGCCAGTTGCGGCCCGATGGCGGTCGAGGTGTTCACGCCATACTGGCTCTTAAGCCTGGCCAGCGCGTCGGCGCTGGGATCGACGACGTGAATCGATTCGCCCGAGGTCAGCTTGCCAGCCAGACCGGCGATCAAGGCCGAGGCCATGTTTCCGCCGCCGATAAATGCAATTTTCATGGGATTTTCCTGGTTAGTCGTAGGTGCGGGCGCCGAATATGGCGCTGCCGATGCGCACGATGGTCGCCCCTTCCGCGATGGCGGCGCCCAGATCGGAGGACATGCCCATCGACAGCGTGTCGAGCGCCATGCCGTCGCCGCGCAGCGTTTCGGCCAGCACGCGCAGACGGGCAAAAGCGGCGCGCTGGCGCGCCACATCGGTTTCCGGCTCGGGAATGGCCATCAGGCCGCGCAGGCGCAACCGTGGTAGCTGTGCCACATGGCGCGCCAGTTCGGGCAATTCCTCGGCGCTGACACCACTCTTGCTAGCTTCACCACTGATGTTAACCTGAAGACAAATATTCAGCGGGGCCAGTTGTTCCGGCCGCTGCTCCGACAGGCGCTGCGCAATCTTGAGGCGGTCCACCGTGTGGACCCAGTCGAAACTGGCGGCAATGGGGCGTGTCTTGTTGCTCTGTATGGGGCCAATGAAATGCCATTCGATGTGCCGGCCCGGCAGGGCGGCGGAAACGGCGGCGATTTTATCCAGCGCTTCCTGCAAATAATTCTCGCCGAACGCCGTTTGGCCGGCGCCCACGGCTTCCAGCACGGCGGCGGCGGGGAAGGTTTTCGACACGGCCAGCAATTGCACGGCGGCGCGGGAGCGCCCTGCGGCACTGGCGGCGGCAACAATACTCGCATCGACAGCTTGCAAGTTCTGGACGATTGTGGACATAATCATTTTCGGCGGGCAATTCATGGTCGGTCATTGCGAAAACGCACACCATCAGCATGCGCCCATTCACGGCACAGGGATTATAAATGGACATTTCAGAATTACTCGCATTCTCGGTCAAGAACAAAGCTTCTGACTTGCACCTCTCATCCGGCCTGCCGCCGATGATTCGCGTGCATGGAGACGTGCGCCGCATTAACCTGCCGCCGCTCGAGCACAAGGATGTGCACGGCATGATCTATGACATCATGAACGATGGCCAGCGCAAGGCCTATGAAGAAGTGCTGGAAGTCGACTTTTCGTTCGCCATCCCGGGTCTGGCCCGTTTCCGCGTCAATGCCTTCAACCAGGAACGCGGTGCCGCGGCCGTGCTGCGAACCATTCCATCGAAGATCCTGAGCCTGGAAGACTTGAACGCGCCGAAGATTTTCGCTGAACTGTCGATGAAGCCGCGCGGCCTGGTGCTGGTGACGGGCCCGACCGGCTCGGGCAAGTCGACCACGCTGGCGGCGATGGTCAACCACCTCAATGAAAACGAGTACGGCCACATCCTGACCATCGAAGACCCGATCGAATTCGTCCACGACTCCAAGAAGTGCCTGATCAACCAGCGCGAAGTCGGACCGCACACGCTGTCGTTCAACAACGCGCTGCGTTCGGCGCTGCGCGAAGATCCCGACTGCATCCTGGTGGGCGAGCTGCGCGACCTGGAAACCATCCGCCTGGCGCTGTCGGCCGCGGAAACGGGTCACCTGGTGTTCGGCACGCTGCACACTTCGTCCGCCGCCAAGACCATCGACCGTATCGTCGACGTGTTCCCGGCCGATGAAAAGGAAATGGTCCGCGCCATGCTGTCCGAATCGCTGCAGGCCGTCATTTCGCAGACCCTGCTCAAGACCAAGGATGGCAGCGGCCGTATCGCCGCCCACGAGATCATGATCGGTACGCCGGCAATCCGTAACCTGATTCGCGAAGCGAAAATCGCGCAGATGTATTCGGCCATTCAGACCGGCAGCAATGTCGGCATGCAAACGCTGGACCAGAACCTCACCGACCTGGTGCGTCGCAACGTCATCTCCGCCAGCGCCGCACGCAGCGCGGCCAAGATCCCAGAGAACTTCCCAGGCTAATTGAGGACCAAACAATAATGGAACGCGACCAGGCATCAAAATTCATGTTCGACCTGCTGCGTCTGATGACCAGCAAGGGCGGATCGGACTTGTTCATCACGGCAGGCTTCCCGCCGGCGATCAAGATCGACGGCAAAATGACCCCCGTCTCGAGCCAGGCTCTGACTGCATCGCACACCGCCGACCTGGCGCGCGCGATCATGAACGACAAGCAGACCGCCGGCTTCGAACTGACCAAGGAATCGAACTTCGCCATCAGCCCGGGCGACCTGGGACGATTCCGCGTCTCGGCCTTCGTGCAGATGAGCTGCGTGGGCATGGTCCTGCGTACCATCACGACCACGATCCCGAAACTGGAAGACCTGCGCCTGCCGGAAATCCTCAAGGATATCGTGATGACCAAGCGCGGCTTGGTCATCATGGTCGGCGCCACCGGTTCCGGTAAATCGACGACGCTGGCGGCCATGGTCGGCTACCGCAACGAGAACAGCCATGGCCACATCATCACCATTGAAGACCCGGTCGAGTATGTGCACCCGCACCGCAACTGCGTGATCACGCAGCGCGAAGTGGGCGTCGACACCGACAGCTTCGAGGCCGCCCTGAAGAATTCGCTGCGCCAGGCGCCCGACGTGATCCAGATCGGCGAGATCCGCGACCGCGAAACGATGGACCACGCAATCGCGTTTGCGGAGACCGGCCACCTGTGCCTGGCCACCCTGCACGCCAACAGCTCCAACCAGGCGCTCGACCGTATCATCAACTTCTTCCCCGAAGAACGCCGCCAGCAGCTGCTGATGGACTTGTCGCTGAACTTGAAGGGCCTGATCTCGCAGCGTCTGATTCCGATGAAGGAATCGAAGGGCCGCTGCGTGGCCATCGAGATCATGCTCAACTCGCCGCTCATCTCCGACCTGATCTTCAAGGGCAACGTCCACGAGATCAAGGAGATCATGAAGAAGTCGCGCGAACTGGGCATGCAAACCTTCGACCAGGCCCTGTTCGACCTGTTCGAGAACGACATGATCACCTACGAAGACGCGCTGCGTAACGCCGACTCCGTCAATGACCTGCGCCTGGCGATCAAGCTCAAGGGTAAGGATGCGCGTAACCGCGATCTGGCCGCCGGCACCGAACACCTGGGCATCGTATGAGCAATACCTTCGAATTCAAGGCCGACGACATCAGCGGCGCGCCGGTCGACCTGTCCCAGTACAAGGGCAAGGTTCTGTTGATCGTCAATACCGCCAGCAAGTGCGGTTTCACTCCGCAGTACAAGGGGCTCGAGCAGGTCTACGAACAGTTCAAGGACAAAGGCGCCGTGGTGCTGGGCTTCCCCTGCAACCAGTTCGGCGGCCAGGAGCCGGAAGGCGAAGCGGAAATAGGCGCCTTCTGCGAAAAGAACTTTGGCGTTACCTTCCCGCTGTTTTCCAAGGTCGACGTCAATGGCGGCGGCGCCCATCCGCTGTTCCAGCACCTGAAAAAATCCGCGCCCGGCCTGCTGGGCACGGAAGCGATCAAATGGAACTTCACCAAGTTCCTCGTCAAGAAGGATGGCACCGTCTACAAGCGCTACGCGCCGTCGACGGCACCGGCCGAACTGGTGGCCGACATCGAAAAGCTGCTCGCCGAGTAACACCGAACGCATCACCGCGTCGCCCTCGCGAACGCCGGGGCGACGTTGCTGCTTTGCAAGCAATATATTTATTGCGAAATACTCATCCATCCCATTCACAAAACGTATACGCCTCATTGAAACTTGCGGGCGAGATATTTCTTTTCTGAATGCTGAACATCAGAACTTGAAATTGGCCTTATATGTGTCGTCAGCTCATAATGTGTCCATACCAAATCACATGAAAGAGACCGATATGAACATCGTCAAGAATATGGAAGCTGTCTTCGTCGCCGCCGTGGCCCTGTTTGCCTTTGCCGCCTTCGCCACCGCCGACGTCGCCGTGGTCGCCAAGCCGACCGCCCAAGCCATCGCCAATGGCAAGATCGCCACCGTCGTCGTCACCGCCAAGCGCCTCACCCCGGCTGAAAAAGCCCGTCTCGGTTCGTAATCAGCTGTTATTGAACGACAGTGCCTGGTCGATCAACTCGATCCAGTGCGTCACGGGTACGTCCGTACCCGATTGCAGGTGACTGAGACAGCCCACGTTGGCTGACACGATCGCCTCCGGCCCGGTGGCAAGCAGGTTGGCCAGCTTGCGGTCCCGCAGTTCGGTCGCCAGTTCCGGCTGCAGCACCGAATAGGTCCCGGCCGATCCGCAGCACAGATGGCTGTCGGCGCACAGCGTCACATCGACACCGGCAGCGCGCAGTATCCCCTCCACCTTGCCGCGAATTTGCTGACCGTGCTGCAGCGTGCAGGGCGGATGCCAGGCCACCCGCTTGTGCACCTTGCCCGTCAACTTCTGCCCCAGCGCAGTTTCAAACTCCGGCATCACTTCGCTCAGGTCGCGCGTCAGCGCCGAGATGCGCTGCGCCTTGGCCGCATACGCCGCATCATGCGCCAGCAAGTGACCATACTCCTTGACCGTCACGCCGCAGCCGGAAGCGGTCATCACGATCGCCTCCACCTGCTCCACCATTGGCCACCAGGCGTCGATGTTGCGGCGCATGTCGTCAAGCGCTGCCTCCTGGTCGTTCAGGTGGTAGCGCAGGGCGCCGCAGCACCCGGCCTTGGACGCGACGATCAGCTGCACGCCGCAGGCATCGAGCACGCGCGCGGCGGCCGCATTGATGTTGGGCGCCATGGCGGGCTGCACGCAGCCGGCCAGCACCAGCATCTTGCGCGCGTGGGTGCGCGCAGGCCAGGCGCCGGCCGATGGCACGGCGGGCAGCTTGTCCTGCAGCGCCGGCGACAGCAGCGGCCGCGCGAGCCGGCCCGCCTGGTACAGCGGCTTGAAGATCCACGGCCGGGGCAGCGCCTCCCTCAGCAGCGCACGCTTGACGCGTTCGGCCAGCGGGCGCGTCACACGCTGCTCGACCACCTTGCGGCCGATGTCGGCCAGCCGTCCATACTTGACGCCCGACGGGCAGGTCGTTTCGCAGTTGCGGCAGGTCAGGCAGCGGTCCAGGTGCAGCTGAGTCTTGTGGGTGACGGGGGCGCCTTCCAGTACCTGCTTGATCAGGTAGATGCGGCCGCGCGGGCCATCGAGTTCGTCGCCCAGGATCTGGTAGGTCGGGCAGGTGGCGGTGCAAAAGCCGCAGTGCACGCAGGCGCGCAAAATGGCTTCGGCTTCGTCGCCGTCGGCAGTGCCCTTGATGAAATCGGCCAGCTTGGTTTGCATCAGTACATCCGTCCCGGATTGAATACCTGCGATGGATCGAACGAACGTTTGAGCCGCTCATGAATAACAGCCAGGGCCGGCGCCAGCGGCTGGAATACACCCGCCTGCTTGTCGCCGCCCCGAAACAGCGTGGCGTGGCCGCCCGCTGCCGCCACCGCGCGCCGGATGGTACGCACCGTGGCTTCGTCGGTGTCGGCCCGCAGCCAGCGCTGCGCCCCGCCCCATTCGATCAACTGCGCGCCGCGCAATATGATCGCGCCGGTGGCTGCCGGCACCGACAGGCGCCACAGCGCAGGCGCGTCGCTGAAATAGGCGTGCTGCTGCTCGCGCAGGCTGCGCCAGAACGGTTCGGGCTCGGGCAGCACCTCGCCGCCCAGCAGCCTGACGGCGGCATCGACCGCCGCACCGGCCCCGGACAGGCGCAGCGTCAGCACGCCATCGTGCCAGCAACTGGCCGAGATCGGCAGCGGCTGGCCGCCCCAGGTATTCAAGCGCGCAAGCGCGTCGATTTCGCTCAGCGAAAAACGCAGCGTGGTCTCGCGCACGGGGCGCGGCAGCACCTTGACCGAGGCTTGCAGCAGCAGGCCGAGCGTACCGAGCGAACCTGCGAGCAGGCGCGAGACGTCGTAGCCGGCCACGTTCTTCATGACCTGGCCGCCGAAGGTGAGCACCTCGCCACGGCCGTCCATGAGCACCGTTCCCAGCACGAAGTCGCGCAGCGCGCCGGCGCTGGCGCGGCGCGGACCGGACAGGCCGCTGGCAATGGCGCCGCCAAACGTGGCGCCATTGCCGAAATGGGGCGGCTCGAAGGCGAGCATCTGGCCGCGCTCGGCCAGTGCGGCCTCCACCTCGGCCAGCGGCGTGCCGCAGCGCGCGGTAATGACCAGTTCGGTCGGCTCGTAGTCGACGATGCCGCACCAGGCGCGCGTGTCGAGAAGTTCGCCCACCGCGTCCTGCCCATACCAGTCCTTGGTCCCGCCGCCGCGAATGCGCAAGGCCGTGCCGCCCGCGGCGGCGGCCAGGATCTGGTCGCGGAATCGGTCGGTTGTCATCAGTAGCGCGGCAAGCTGGCAAATGGCAACACGCCGCCGGTCACGCGCATCTTGCCGAATTCGGCGCAGCGGTTCAGCGTGGGAATCGCCTTGTCGGGATTGAGAAGGAAGGCGGGATCGAAGGCGCGCTTGACGGCAAAGAACATGTCCAGCTCCGCGCGCGAAAACTGCAGGCACATGGAATTGATTTTCTCGATGCCGACGCCGTGCTCGCCCGTGATGGTGCCACCGACCGCCACGCACAGCGCCAGGATCTCGGCGCCAAAGGCCTCGGCGCGTTCGAATTCGCCAGGCTGGTTGGCATCGAACAGAATCAGCGGGTGCAGGTTGCCGTCGCCCGCGTGGAACACGTTGGCGCAGCGCAGCCCATGCTCGACTTCCATGCGCGCGATCCCGGTCAGTACCTGGCCCAGATTCTTGCGCGGAATGGTGCCATCCATGCAGTAGTAGTCGGGCGAGATGCGGCCCGCAGCCGGGAAGGCATTCTTGCGCCCCGACCAGAAGCGCAGGCGCTCGGCCTCGCTGTGCGAAATGGCGATCGCGCTCGCCCCCGCCGCCGCCAGCACGGCCGACATGCGCTCGATTTCCTCGTTCACTTCGAGCTCGGTGCCGTCGGCCTCGCACAGCAAAATGGCGGCGGCATCGGTGTCGTAGCCGGCCTTGACGAACGGTTCGACCATGCGCGACGAAGTGCGGTCCATCATCTCCAGTCCGGCCGGGATGATGCCGGCGCCGATCACGCTGGCCACCGCATTGCCGCCGGTGACGACATCGTCGAACGACGCCATGATCACGCGCGCCGTTTGCGGCTTGGGGATCAGCTTGACGGTCACCTCGGTCACGATGCCGAGCATGCCTTCGGAACCGATGAACACGGCCAGCAGGTCCAGGCCCGGCGCGTCCAGCGCTTCGCCGCCAAGCTCGATGATGTCCCCGTCGATGGTGGCCACGCGCACGCGCATCACGTTGTGGATCGTCAGACCGTATTTGAGGCAGTGCACACCGCCCGAGTTTTCCGCCACGTTGCCGCCAATGGTGCAGGCGATCTGCGACGAGGGATCGGGCGCGTAGTACAGGCTCCATGCCGCCGCGGCATCCGAAATGGCCAGGTTGCGCACCCCGGGCTGGACGACCGCAAGACGGGCATATGGTTCCATCCGGACGATGCGGTTCATGCGGGCGGTGGAAATGACGACGCCATCGGCCAGCGGCATGGCGCCGCCGGACAGGCCGGTACCGGCGCCGCGCGGCACGATCGGCACCTGCAACTCGCGGCACACCTGCAAGATGGCGAGCACCTGCTGCTCGTCCTGCGGCAGCGTCACGATCATGGGCAACTGGCGGTAGGCAGCCAGGCCATCGCATTCGTACGGCCGGGTGTCCTCGGCGTCCGCCAGCACGCAGCCTTCCGGCAGCACGGCGCGCAAGCGCTCTGCAACGTGCGACTGGCGGGCTGGATCGATGGGAAGGGAGGCGCTCATCACTTGATTGTAAGCAGAATCGGGCGTTTTGTCGTATCCTCGCGCTATTCTTTTACGCATCGGGATACACACCATGGGCAACCGACTTTCGAAAATCGCCACCCGCACGGGCGACAATGGCACCACCGGCCTGGGCGACGGCAGCCGCACGCCGAAAGACAGCGTGCGCATCCATTGCCTGGGCGAGGTCGATGAGCTCAATTCCTTCGTCGGCCTGCTGCTGTGCGAAGACATGCCGGCCGACCTGCGCGAGGAACTGATCACCATCCAGCACGACCTGTTCGATCTGGGCGGCGAGTTGTGCATTCCCGGCTACACCATGATCACCGACGACCACGTCGGCCGCCTGGACGATCTGCTGGAAAAATACAATGCGACCCTGCCGGCCCTGTCCGAATTCATTCTGCCGGCCGGCTCGCGCGCGGCGTCGATCGCGCACGTCTGCCGCACCGTATGCCGCCGGGCGGAGCGCAGCATCGTCACGCTGGGCAAGACCGAAACCATCAACGACCATCCGCGCCAGTACGTGAACCGGCTATCGGACCTGATGTTCGTGCTCTCGCGCGTGCTGAACCGCTATGCGGGCGGCAGCGACGTGCTGTGGCACCATGACCGCAAGCGGGGTTGATCATGAAGATGGCGATGATGCTGGGCGCATTGCTGGCGGCCGGCCAGGTGCTTGCCGCCACACCGGCGGCCACGCGCACTGAAGTCAACCAGCTGATGGCGGCGGTGGAGAACTCCGGCTGCAAGTTCAGCCGCAATGGCACGTGGTATGGCGGCGCCGAAGCGCGCGCCCATCTGCAGAAAAAGTTCGACTATCTCGACAAGAAGGACATGCTGACGACGACCGAGAGCTTCATCGACAAAGGCGCGTCGACCAGCAGCATGAGCGGCAAGCCGTACGAGATGCAGTGCCCGGGAGCAAAGCCGGTGTCGAGCGCCGACTGGTTGAACGCGCAACTGAAGCGCCTGCGCCATCAATAAATCTCAAAGAAGACAGCATATGATCATCAAAGACGTTGGCGAGTTTGTGCGCGGCAGGGATTTCTGGGAATGCCATCCCGCCGTGCTCAAGGGCGAAACAATCGAGATCTACTCGCCCCAGATCTCCGCCCATCAGGGCGACATTGCACGCTGGATCTGCGGCCACTGGCAGTCGATCCTGGTGCAGTGCCGCGACTACGTTGAAGCGGAACGCGCCAGCTACGAACTGCAGGCCCGTGAATTGAACAGCCCCAGTGTATTCATTGGCGAGGGCGACGACTGGTCGGTGTACTTCCGCACCGAGCATGAGCACGATGCCATTGTCGGCGTCGATTTCGAACGCGAGCTGCCGGTGGCGCTCACCATCGGCGACTAAACGGCAACTAAACGGCGCCTGCACCACGCGTTCACGCTTCGTCGGCCAGGCGCGCGACGTCGTGTTGCAGGCGGATGATCTCGGTCGGCATCGCCGCATCGTAAATCCCCCTCACCCGGTGCTGCCGGTCGATCAGCAGAGCACGCGTCAGGTGGGTGGGCAAGCCATCCGGTCCGACGGTCGCAATATCGCTGAACAATCCACGCTGCGCAAGCGCCACCACCTTGGCCGGATCGCCGGTCGCCAGGCGCCATGCCGGCGCCAGCTGCACGCTGTGCGCATACTTGCGCAGCGCGGCCGGATCGTCCGTCAGCGGTGACACCGAAATGGACAGAAATGCCGGCGCCGCGCCGGGATGCTTGGCCGCCATGCGCGCCTGCGCCCCCTTGAGCATGTCAATCGAAATCGGGCACACCGTGACGCATGCGGTAAAGAAGAAGCTGACCACCGTCGGTCCGCGGTCGAGCACCGACTGGTCGAATGCCTGCCCATTCTGATCGACCAGCGCAAAGCGCCCCACGTCGTGCTGGCGCGAGAGCCAGTCCCAGCGCGGCCACAGATCGGCGCTGCTGTAATAGGGCAGCGCCTCATGCTCCATGGCCGATTCGCGCTTGCCATGCTCGGCGACGAGCGCCAGCGCCGTCAGCAGCGCGCCTGCCAACGCTACTCCGGCAACGATGCGCATCGCCTTGCGTGTGATGAACTGTTTCATAGTCAGCGGACCCGCACCGGGGTACCCGCATAGCACCCGATGGTGTAGGGGTATTCCCTGGTCGCGTGGTAGTGGTACTGGGTCACGCGCACGCCATTGACGGTCAACTCGTGCGTGTGGCCGTGGCAGGCATCGAGATCGGCGTTCGTCAGCGGCTTGCCCTGCTCGCCCAGGTTGCCGTAGATGCCGAAACCGTCGGCGATATACCCCACCAGCGGCGAATGGCGTCCAGGCGTATCGGTCTGCGCCAGGCAGCGCGACAGGTCGTGGTAGTGATACATGCCGCGCCGCTGCGGGTGGCCGCCGCAGGCGTCCTGTACTTCATGGGCGACGGCGTCGCGCCCGTCGGCGTCGAGCGCATTGAACAGGCGCGCGCCGCTGAGCATGATGCCGACCGCGCCCAGTCCCGTGCAGCGGGGCTGGGCCGCCTTGACCGGATTGCCGGGCAAGCCCCAGGCGACCGATACCGCGTCGATCTGGTTGGGATTGCGGTCGAAGCGCGCGGCAGGATCGCCAGCGCCGATGGGAAACACACCAGTGGCATGGGACGGCAAGCCATTGCCGGCGATGTTGAGCAGCCCGTTGGCGACGTTGGCCGAAAAGCTCGACCACCAGGCGACCGCACCCTGTACCGTGACCTTGGCAGTTGCATCCCAGGTCAGGCCGTCAGCGCTGATCCAGGGCGCCCGGCCCGGCGGATTGCCGCTCGACGGAACACTGCATGCAAAGACGTAGCCGACCCGTGGCCCGTCCGTGGTGAGCTTGCCGTCACCAAGCGGCAGGCGGGTCGGGTCGATGGCGGCGCCCTGGGCGCCGGCGCACACGAGCAGCGCCACCCCCAGTGCCGACGCCATCGTTGGGGAGTCAATTCGCATGGCCATCTCTCAGCGTATCCGCACCGGCGAGCCGGCGTAGCAGCCGATCGTGTACGGATATTCCTTGGTGGTGTGATAGTGATACTGCGTGACGGTCGCACCATTGATGGTCAGCGCATGGGTGTGGCCATGGCAGGCATCCAGATCGGCATTGGTGAGCGCCTTGCCCTGTTCGCCCAGATTGCCATAGATGCCGAAACCGTCGGCGATATAGCCCACCAGCGGCGAGTGGCTGCCTGCCGTATCGGTCTGCGTCATGCAGCGCGACAGGTCATGGTAGTGATAGGTACCCTGGCCCTGGGGATGGCCGCCGCACGCATCCTGCACCTCGTGCGCCACCGCATCGCGCCCATCGGCATCGAGGGCGTTGTACAGCCGCGCGCCGGTCAGGAGAATGCCGATGGAACCGAGGTCGGTGCAGGTCGGCTGGACCGCCACCGTGGGATTGGCGGGCAAGCCCCAGGCGACCGTGACGGCCTGGATGGCATTCGGGTTCTTGTCATACGCGTAGGCCGGGTCGCCCGCGCTGACCGGGAAGGTGCCGGTCTGGTGCGATGGCAGACCGTTGCCGCTGATGTTGCGCAGGCCATTGGCCAGGTTGGCCGAGAAAGTCGACATCCAGCTGACGGCGCCCTGCACGCTGATTTTCGCGCTCGCGTTCCAGGTGGTGCCGTCGACATTGATCCACGGCGCCTTGCCGGGCGGGTTGGTACTGCTCGGAATACTGCAGGCGAAAACGTAGCCGACCCTGGCGCCGGTCGTGCTGACTTTTCCATCGCCCAGCGGCAGCTTGGTCAGGTCGAGGGCGCCGGGCGTGGTCGGCGTGGTGGGCGTGGTCGGGGCGGTCGGGGCGGTGTCAGCGCCGCCACCGCCGCAGGCACTGAGCAGCAGGGTGGCTAACAGGAGGGGAAGATGCGCGCGCATGTGAAATCCAATCGGGTTCAGGTGATTGGATAGTGGCACGCAAATGTGGAGCAATCATGAAGCCGACCAAAACAGCATCGGCTTCATGCGCACTGACGGCCGTCGCGAGGACGGCAGCTCAGGTGTTGTTGACGACCAGGCGCGGTTCGACCGCGCCAAAACGCTTGCGGATCGATGCGGCGATGCCCTTGGCATCGAGGCCGGCATCGGCCAGCAGGGCTGCCGGATCGCCATGGTCGATGAACTTGTCGGGCAAACCGAGCATCAGGATCGGCTTGACAATGCCCTCGGCCGCCAGCGCTTCCGCCACGGCCGCGCCGGCGCCACCCATGATGCAGCCCTCTTCCACCGTGACCAGATAATCATGGTCCGCAGCGAGCTGCTTGACCAGCGCCACATCGAGCGGCTTGATGAAGCGCATATTGGCCACCGTGGCATTCAGATCGGCGCCCGCGGCCACGCTCGGCGCGACCATGGAACCGAAAGCGAGGATCGCAACGCCCTTGCCGCGCGCCTTGATCTCGCCCTGGCCGATCGGCAGCGAGGTGAGCTCCTTCTCGATCGCCGCGCCGATGCCGGCACCGCGCGGATAGCGGATCGCTGCCGGTCCGGGATAGTGATAGCCGGTGGTGAGCATCTGGCGGCATTCGTTTTCATCCGACGCCGCCATGACGACCATGTTGGGAATGCAGCGCAGGTAGGCAATGTCGTAGTTGCCGGCGTGGGTGGCGCCGTCGGCGCCGACCAGACCGGCGCGGTCCAGCGCGAACGTCACGTCCAGGTTCTGCAGCGCCACATCGTGAATCAGCTGGTCGTAGGCGCGCTGCAGGAAGGTCGAGTAAATCGCCACCACCGGCTTGAGGTTTTCGGTCGCCAGGCCGCCGGCGAAGGTCACCGAATGCTGCTCGGCGATACCCACGTCGAAATAACGGTCCGGGAACATCTCTTCGAACCTGACCATGCCCGAGCCTTCGCGCATGGCTGGCGTGATGCCCACCAGGCGCTGGTCGGCGGCGGCCATGTCGCACAGCCAGCTGCCGAATACCTCGGTATAGGTGGTCTTGCCAGCCTTGGCCGGCTTGATGCCTTCGTTCGGATTGAACTTGCCGGTGCCGTGGTACAGGATAGGCTCGGCCTCGGCCAGCTTGTAGCCCTGGCCCTTTTTTGTCACCACGTGCAGGAATTGCGGACCCTTGAGCTTCTTGATGTTTTCCAGGGTGGGGATCAGCGATTCGAGGTCGTGACCGTCGATCGGGCCAATGTAATTGAAGCCGAATTCTTCGAACATGGTGGCAGGCACCACCATGCCCTTGGCGTGTTCTTCCAGGCGCTTGGCCAGCTCGCGCATCGGGCCGGGCAGCACGGTCTTGCCGACGTTTTTGGCGGCGGCGTAGAACTGCCCGGACATCAGGCGCGCCAGGTAGCGGTTGAGCGCACCGACCGGCGGCGAGATCGACATGTCGTTGTCGTTCAGGACCACCAGCAGATTGATATCGTCCTGCACGCCGGCGTTGTTGAGCGCCTCGAATGCCATCCCGGCCGTCATGGAGCCGTCGCCGATGACGGCGATTGCGTGGCGCGATTCGCCCTTGATCTTGGCGGCCTGCGCCATGCCCAGCGCCGCCGAGATCGAGGTCGACGAATGGGCCGTGCCGAAGGTGTCGTATTCGCTCTCGACGCGGCGCGGGAAGCCCGAAATGCCGCCGAACTGGCGCAGCGAATGCATCTGGTCGCGCCGGCCGGTGAGTATCTTGTGCGAGTAGGTCTGATGGCCCACGTCCCAGACGATGCGGTCGTGCGGGGTGTTGAACACGTAGTGCAGCGCAATCGACAGTTCCACCGTGCCCAGGTTGGACGACAGATGCCCGCCCGTCTTCGATACCGAATCGAGCAGGTAGTTGCGCAGCTCGTGCGCCAGTGGGGTCAGCTGGGTGCGCGCGAGCTTGCGCAGTTCGGCCGGTTCATTGATAGTCTCTAGCAAGTTCATACTCACGCTTTCCGCTGCACGATCAGATCCGCCAACTGGCGAAGCCGCTCTGCCTTGTCCCCGAACTGCACCAGCGCTGCATGCGCGTCGGCCCGGAGTTTTTCTGCCAAGACCCTGGACTGATCCAGGCCCAAAATCGATACATAGGTCGGCTTGTTGGCCGCCGCATCCTTGCCCGCCGTCTTGCCCAGCGTGGCCGAATCGGCCGTCGCATCGAGCACGTCGTCAACCACCTGGAACGCCAGCCCGATGGCCTTGGCATAGCTGTCCAGGGCGGCCAGCTGCTGCGCGGTCAGGTCGCTGCCGGCCAGCGCGCCGAGCACCACCGAGGCGCGCAACAGGGCGCCGGTTTTCAGCTGGTGCATCTGCTCGAGCTGCTCGAGCGTGAGCGCCATGCCGACGCTGTCAAGGTCGATCGCCTGGCCGCCGCACATGCCGCCCGAGCCGCCGGCCTGGGCCAGCAGGCGCAGCATGGCCACCTGGCGCGCCGGCGGCACGGTGCCGCCTTCGGCCAGCACCAGAAATGCCTGGGCCTGCAGCGCGTCGCCCACCAGCAGGGCGGTCGCTTCATCGTAGGCCACATGCACGGTCGGTTTGCCGCGCCGCAGCGCATCGTCATCCATGCATGGCATGTCGTCGTGCACCAGCGAATACACATGAATCATTTCGACCGCGGCGGCCGCGCGCTCGAGCGCCGCGGTATCGGCGCCCGACAGCGCGCCGGCGGCAAACACCAGCAGCGGGCGCACGCGCTTGCCGCCGCCCAGGGCGGTGTAGCGCATCGCTTCGTGCAGCTTGTGCGGCACCATCGCGGCCGGCGGCAGGAAGGCGCCGAGCGCTTCCTCGACGTGGGCCTGCACCGACTTCATCCAGTCGTCGAACGGGGTGGCCGGGCTCATTGGGCGCCCTCGCCCGCGCCTTCGGCAGCAAACGGCTTGAGCATGTCGCCTTCGAGGACCTTGACCTGGGATTCGACTTTTTCCAGCTGGGCGGCGCAATACTTGACCAGTTCGGACCCGCGCGCGTAAGCCGCGACGGAAGCCTCCAGCGGCAGCTGGCCGGACTCCATTTGCGACACCAGCTGGGCCAGCTCGGCCATCGCCTGCTCGAACGATTCCGGCGGCGCCGCCGACTCGGCTGTTAATTTCTTTGACATAGACACTTAATGGGTAACCGCGCACGCAACTTTGCGCATGAGGGCGCAGTCTAATCCTAAATATTAGAACATTCCATCCTAGCGATGGATCACCCCGCATTTTATCGCAACCGCGCACCGAGCATGAAACTGATGATTTTCCTGCAACACATGCCGATTTGGCCACCCCATTCGCGCGCGGGACCGCGACTGCAGAGGCCGTTCGCGGTATAATCTCCGGTTCTGTCCGAAATACCGTATTCCGCTCTCCAAAATACTGGTCTTTGGATTCTTTCTCTTCTTTGGATTGAAGCTCTTGTAAAGGGGGGTTGGGATGTCCGATCTGGCTACCCACGCCAAGCTGGCGCGTTCATGCGCGCAGCTTCCGGTAGATGTCTATTTTGACGAAGCGCTGCTGCAGCGCGAGATGCAGCAATTGTTCCGCAATGGCCCGCGCTATATCGGCCATGAGCTGATGGTGCCCGAAACGGGCGATTTCGCCACGCTCGCCGCCGAGAACGAAGGCCGCATGCTGGTTCGCAATGCCAACGGCATCGAGGTGCTGTCCAACGTCTGTCGTCACCGCCAGGCGCTCATGTTCAATGGGCGCGGCAATGCGAACAATATCGTCTGCCCGCTGCATCGCTGGACCTACGACCTCAAGGGTGAACTGATCGGTGCGCCGCACTTCCCCGAGACGCCGTGCCTGAACCTGTCCAAGACGCCCCTGCAGAACTGGAACGGCCTGCTGTTCGAGCAAAACGGCTACAACGTCATGGAAAAGCTGTCGCAGCTGTCCGTGGCCAAGGATTTCGATTTTTCCGGCTACATGTTCGACCATGTCGAAGTGCAGACCTGTAATTACAACTGGAAGACCTTCATCGAGGTCTACCTCGAGGATTACCACGTCGAGCCATTCCACGCCGGCCTGGGCGGCTTTGTCAGCTGCGACGACCTGCGCTGGGAATTCGGGCGCGACTACAGCGTGCAGACCGTGGGCGTGAACCGCGGCCTGGGCAAGGCCGGTTCGCCTATTTACGAGCGCTGGCAGGAGCAGGTGCTCAAGTTCCGTGGCGGCGTGCCGCCCGAAAAAGGCGCGATCTGGTTCACCCTGTACCCGAACATCATGGTCGAGTGGTATCCGCATGTGCTGATCGTCTCGACCCTGCATCCGGACGGCCCGCAGCGCACCCGCAACGTGGTCGAGTTCTACTACCCCGAAGAGATCGTGCTGTTCGAGCGCGCATTCATCGAAGCCGAACGCGCCGCGTATTTCGAGACCTGCATCGAGGACGACGAAATCGCCCAGCGCATGGACGCCGGACGGCGCATCCTGATGGCGCGCGGCGTGAGCGAAGTCGGCCCCTACCAGTCGCCGATGGAAGACGGCATGCAGCACTTCCACGAGTGGTACCGCAGCAACCTCACGCTGTAAAACCCAAAGGTCCCGATGTCGTCTCTGTGGATGCTGTTCGCCAGTTTCATGTTCTCCGCCATGGGCGCGGGCGTGAAGCTGGCATCGACCATGTATTCGACGTCCGAGATCGTCATGTACCGCGGCCTGGTGGGCACGGTCATGCTGCTCATTCTGGTGCGCGCCCAGCGCGGCAGCCTGCGTACCGCCTTTGCCGGCGCCCACCTGTGGCGCGCGGCGGTTGGTGTCGTGTCTCTCTGGCTGTGGTTCTACGCGATCGGCAAGCTGCCGCTGGCCACCGCCGTCACCCTTAATTACCTGGCGCCGATCTGGATGGCGCTGTTCCTGCTGTGCGTGGGCTGGTGGCAATCCAAGAACCATGTCGAGTGGCCGCTGATCGGCGCCATCGCCATGAGTTTTGCCGGCGTCACCCTGGTGCTGCAGCCGGCCGTGGCCAGCAACCAGTGGCTGGGCGGCGTGGTCGGGATCATGTCGAGCGTGATGTCGGCGCTGGCCTATCTGCAGGTGCGCAAACTGGGCCAGATGGGCGAGCCCGAATACCGGGTGGTGTTCTATTTTTCGCTGATGACGGTGTGCGCAGGCGCTTTTGGCGTGCTGCTCGAAGGCCGCGCCGCCAGTGCGCCCTTGTTCACGCCCCACAGCGGGTACGGTGCCGCGCTCTTGCTCGGCGTCGGCCTGACTGCCACCATGGCGCAAATGGCCATGACGCGCGCCTACCGCGTGGGCAAGGTGCTGGTCGTGGCCAACCTGCAGTACACCGGCATCATCTTCTCCAGCCTGTGGGGGATGCTGCTGTGGAACGACCGCTTCGACTGGCACGTCTGGCTCGGCATGCTCGTCATCCTGGTGTCGGGCGTGGCGGCCACGTTCTACAACACCAAGCCGACCGCGCGTGGCGCGGCCGTCAGCAAGACCGATCCGATCGCCAGCGAGGTCTGAGCAGCCGGTTTTACAGCTTCGGCACGGGACGCTTCTTGTGCTCTTCCAGCTCCGCGGCATCCTTCTGCTTGACTGCCGCATAGGCCACCGCAAATTCGGCTTCGCTGGTTGTATAGTCGGTAATCATCACTTCAATGCTGCCGTAGTAATTGCCGCTGATATCGCCCAGCCTCACGCCAACGGCCACCCTGCAATCCTTGAATTTCCCCGGTGTGGGGCTGCCATTGAGATTGACGTTACCGCGCGCCGTGCACTCGTCCCTGTCGCTATCTTTGATACCGTATGAATAACCCGGGCGATACGCGACCCAGTTCACGTCCTCGTAACGTCCGCTGGTCGGGGTGCCATACTTTTCCGTCAGCGCCTTCTTGATTTCCGAAGCGACGAGCGGGCTCTCGAATTTTTCCGTGCGCCGGATCGCGAGCGCCTTGCCCGATTGCGGGCCGTAGCGCACATCGATCATCGGATCGTTCCAGTAAGGTGAATTCTTGCCTGACTTCTTGATGTACTTCGTACTCCACAAAATTCCCTGGAAATGCATGCCCAGCAAATGGTTGGTGGTGTCGTACTTTTTGTAGCCCTGGGCGGTCAGCACCTTGTCGACCTGTTCAGGCGTGTCGCCGATTTTCACACCCATGGTTTCCAGCACCTTAGGCACGGCGACATTGCCGGCCTGGCCAGGTTCGGCCAGCGGCTGATTGGCGTTGCTGGTGGAGGCCGGCTGCTGGGCACCGGCTTTGACGCTATCTTTGACGATCTGTTTGAAGTCGATGCCGGCGGCATGCGCGGCGAACGGCACTGCCAGCGCGATGGCGGCAGCAAGGACTGAAGCGGACTTTTTCATGTGGAAGGACTCATGCTGTTGTGATAATTGCAATTACAACATGAGATTAACTTTTTCGCAATATTTAGGACTGGTAGTCACAAAAAATAATCACGCAGCGCTGCCTCGCCCTCGGCGTTGAAGCGCACGACCCGCGAGCCGCTGTCGCGCACAGCCCAGCCCAGCGCCACCATGCGCGTCAGCAGCGCCGCACCCAGGCCGCCGGCCAAATGATGGCGGCGCTCGCTCCAGTCCAGGCAGGTGCGGCAAAACACGCGGCGCTGGGCGCGCACCGCGTCCGCATCGATGCCCAGTTGGGCGAACATGGCCGTGCCGCCCGCAGTGAGGTCCAGCCCGTCGGCGCCCAGCGCCAGCGCGCCGCGCTCGCGCAAGCGGTCGAACACGAACACGCCCAATTCGCCGGCCAGATGGTCGTAGCAAACGCGCGCGCGCCGCATGGCCGGTTCGCGCGGACTCGAACGCAGGCGCAGCGACCCGGCGCGCGAGGCCACGCCCATGAGCGACTCGAGCAGGTGCGCCACATCGTCGTCGGCCAGGCGGAAATAACGGTGCCGCCCCTGCGCCTCGACCGCCAGCAGGCCGGCGTCGACCAGCTTGGCCAAGTGGCTGCTGATGGTTTGCTTGGTGACGTTGGCGGCGGCGGCCAGCTCGGTGGCGGTCAGCGCGCGCCCGCCCATCAGCGCGGTGAGCACCTCGGCGCGGGCGTGCTCGCCAATGAGGGCAGCGATCTTGACGATATCGGGTCCATCTTTCATGGTTCGATCGTAGCCGAACCATCTTTGGCGTACAAGGCGTATCGTTCTCCCATCGCCTTCCACCGGAAACCACCATGAAACTGACCTGCTTCATCCGCTACCAGATCGATCCCTTTCAGCGCGCCGCGTTCGCCGACTATTGCGAGAACTGGGGCCGCATCATTCCCCGCTGCGGCGGCCACCTGGTCGGCTACTTCCTGCCGCACGAAGGCAGCAACGATGTGGCCTGGGGCCTGATCGCCTTCGACAGCCTGGCCGCCTACGAAGCCTACCGCGCGCGCCTGAAGACCGACGAAGAAGGCCGCGGCAACTTCGCACTGGCGCAGGAAAAGCGCTTCATCCTGCGCGAAGAACGCAGCTTTCTGGAAAACGTCGCCGGTACCTTCGGCATCGCGGCGGTGACATCATGATTGCCGTTATTTTCGAAGTCCATCCCCATCCAGCGCACAAGGGCGAGTATCTGGACACCGCCGCCGCGCTCAAGCCGCTGCTCGAGCAGATGGATGGTTTCATTTCGATCGAACGCTTCGAGAGTCTGTCGAGCGCGGGCAAGATCCTGTCGCTCTCCTTCTGGCGCGATGAAGAATCGGTCCAGCGCTGGCGCGCGCTGGAGCCGCACCGCGCGGCGCAGGCGAAAGGCCGGGACGGCGTCTTCGACGACTACCGCCTGCGCGTGGCACACGTGGTGCGCGACTACGGACTGCACGAACGCGCCCAGGCGCCGGACGATTCGCGCAAGGCGCACGGGGCCTGAGCGCGGCCGTTTTTGCGATGGTAAGATACCTCGACAAAAAATCGAGGACGCCATGCATACGACATTAATTTCCGCCGCCGACCTGGCCGGCCACCTTGCCGATTCGCGCTACGTGATCGTCGACTGCCGTCACGACCTGATCAATCCCGCTGCCGGGCGCGACGCCTATGCGGCGGGCCATATCCCGGGCGCGCGCTTTGCCGACATGGACCATCAACTGTCCGGCGCCAAGCGCGGCGCGGACGGCGTGTTCCGCGGCCGCCACCCGCTGCCCGAGCGCGCCGCATTGGCCGAGACGCTGCGCGACTGGGGTGTCAACCATGATTCGCAAGTAGTGGCCTACGACGCCCACGGCGGCATGTTCGCCGCGCGCCTGTGGTGGCTGCTGCGCTGGCTCGGTCACCCGGCGGTCGCGGTGCTCGACGGCGGCTTGCCGGCATGGCAGGCGGCCGGCCTGGCGCTGTCGCAGGATGCGCCCGCCGCGCGGCGCGGCGACTTCACCGAGCACAGCGCGCTGGTGCCGCAGGTCGACGCGGCTGCCGTGCTGGCCAATATCGACGGCGGCGCCAGGACCGTGATCGACGCTCGCGCGCCGGACCGCTTTCGCGGCGAGAACGAAACCATGGATCCGGTGGGCGGCCATATCCCGGGCGCGAAGAACCGCTTCTTCAAGGATAACCTGCAGGCGGACGGATGCTTCAAGGATGCGCAGCAGCTCAAGGCCGACTTCAGCGCCCTGGTGGCCGATCCCGCCAGCGCGATCATGCAGTGCGGCTCCGGCGTAACCGCCTGCCACAACCTGCTGGCGCTGGAAGTGGCGGGGTTGCCGGGCGCGACGCTGTATCCCGGCTCCTGGAGCGAGTGGTGCGCCGACAGCGCGCGCCCGGTCGCCACCGGTCCCTGATACGCGCTTACCCGCAACCGCCGCCGCAGCCACCGCCACAACTGCTGCCGCAGCCACCGCCGCCGTCGCTGCTGCCGCCACCGCCGTCGCTGGCACTGCTGCCGCAACCCGAACCGCAGCCGCCGCCGCCATTGGCCTTGGCTTTTGCCTCGAAGTCGCGGTACGCCTCGAACGAGATCAAGCCGGCGCCCAACAGCGCGCCGGAGCTCAAGCCCAGCGGCAGGTGCACCTCGCCCACGCCACGTCCGCGCGCATCCATGTCGCGGTAAGCGACCTGCTGTTCGGCCAGCGAGTAGGCATACCCGTGCGGCATGCGCAGGCGTCGGTCCAGCGAGAACAGCTTGGGCACATTCAGCCCCGCTTCAGGCAAGCCATCGAGCTTGCGCGCCGCCACCAGCGTGTGGGCCAGCGCCTGGTTCATGGGCAGGCCCATGTCGGAACCCTCGGTATGGGCGATCGTGCGTCCGAAGTGCATCCGGCAGAAGCGGTCCAGATGGGCGGGCGCGAAGCGCACCCACGCATGCCACACCGAGTCCGCCGCCTTCGACGGCAGCCCGCACTGCAGGCCGCTGCGCGAGACGCACTCGAAGAACATGATCAACCCCTCCGCTGCGCGGACGAAAAAAAAGGCATCCCGTGGGATACCTTCGAATTCGGATGATGCCGTGCGCTGCCAGTATTCAAACAGCTTCGGTGGCAGCCCTGCAAGGGGCTTGCGGTAGCGGGAAGTCTGATAGACCCAGTCGGTCGAGAGTGTGTTGATTTTGTTACGCAGTACGTTGAACATGTTGGTATCTCCTTTATTGTTGTTTTTGTAGTTCCAATATAAAGGTCGAATATGACAGACGTGTGACAGCGTTGTAAAAATACCGCGCGATGTGTGTGCTTAATGACCGGCGGTCAGGAACAGCACGATCAGCACCCCGGCGCCGATCAGCAGCACTTGCGGGATCGATTCGCGCAGCGTGGCGCGGCGCTGCATCTGCGGCATCAGGTCGCTGACGGCGATGTAGATAAAGCCGGACGACGCGAACACCAGCACATAGGGAATCAGGCCGCTGGCCTTGTCGAGCGTGAAGTAGCCGAGCAGGCCGCCGGCAATCGCCATGGCGCTGCACAGCAAATTGAAGACATAGGCGCGGGTACGCGAAAAGCCCGCATTGAGCAGAACGATAAAGTCGCCGATCTCCTGCGGGATTTCATGGGCGATGATGGCCAGGCCGGTGACGATGCCCAGCTCCGGATTGGCGAGGAAAGCGGCCGCGATCAGGATGCCGTCGGTGAAATTGTGCATGGCATCGCCGATGAGGATCATCCAGCCCGACTTGCCCGCCTCGCGCTTGTCGTGGCCGTGCGAGTGGTGGTGGCCATCGCCCTCATGGTGGTGCGAATGGCGCAGAATCGCCAGCTTTTCCAGCATGAAGAACGCCAGCAGGCCGCCCAGCAGGGTAGCGAACAGGCTGCGCGGATCGACGTGGGCCTGGGCGGCCGACTGGAACGCTTCCGGCAAGGCGTGCAGGAGCGAAGTCGAGAGCATGATTCCGACGGACAGGCTGACCATGCGCTCGACCATTTTCGACAGCAGCGCGAACGAAAACACCGCCGCCGCGGTAATGCTGACGACGCCGCCAATGGTGGTGGCGAGCAGAATGGAAACGAGGACGGGATCGATTTTTTAAGCCTTTTTGCGCGAATCTGGGGACTGCAAGCGGGGCATTGTACCAACCTCGTCCATCAAACGTCAGATTCGGCGCAAAAAAAGCCCGCCATCACAGCAGCGGTTGCAGTGCCAGAACGAGCAGTACCGAGGTCGCGGTCGTCACCGCTGCCACCACGCAGGCCTGCAGCATATCGATACCCATTGCAATCTTGAAGCCGGCCGCGTAGGCGATCAAAAAACCCACGCTGGCATTGACCGCAACGGACGACGCGAAATGCCAGTTAAAGCTGGTTTGCCACATCCACAGCAGCGCAACGAACAGCAACCCCAGTCCGACGGCGCGAAACACCTCGATTGCGGACGACGCGACACCGGTGAGCGCGCGCACGCTGGTCTGGCCCGCATAGGTCGCCACCAGCGCGGCGACCAGCAAAAGCGCCGTCAAGCGCACGGGCGCCTGGGTCGCAAAAAGGACAAACCCGACAAAGATCAACACCAGATGCATCGCAGTTCCTTGAAAGGAAGAAAGGAAGACGCATCCTACGAAAAAATTGCCATTAAATCATCGGTAACCCCCACCCCAAATTACCGCCACCCGTCCAAAACTGGGGTCAGACCTCAAAACTGGAACATTTCAACAACCGGGGTCAGACCTCAAAACTGGAACATTTCCATCACCGGGGTCAGACCTCGACCCTGGAATTGTCCGACTGGGGACAGACTCCGACGCAAATAGCTTTCCGGGCGGCAAAATTGCACGTTTTCTGACGTCCTCAAACTGGATCGGGCCATTCTTCCGTTTCCATGTATAAACGCATCGACGCAATTTCCGGGTCTGACCCCATTTTTCGATCAAGAGAAAAATTCCAGAATTGAGGTCTGACCCCGGTTGGAAAAACATTCCATTTTTGAGGTCTGACCCCGAAGTTGTGTCAGGGGACTAGCGTGAAGTTGATGTTGCTGGCGTTGGCGACGAGGATGTCGACCGCGGTCGGGTAGGAAAACGAGGTGTAGCCGGCTGCCGAGGCGATGACGTTGTACCGCCCCACGCCCGGCGTGACGGTCAGCGCCGGCGCAAATGCGAGCGGCAAGGCGCTGCTGTAGGCGGCGTATTGTGGTGCCGCAATCGGCAATGCGCCGATGCTGTAGGCGCCCGTTAACAAGTCACCCCCGGCATACTTGATGGTCACGGTCCGACCGGCACTGAAGGTCTGGCGGGCGCTCACGTAGCCCACTTCCGTGGCGCTCGCAGGCGACAGCGCGACCGTGCCGCCAATGCTGCCCATCATGCTGTCGCTCAGCGAGAGGGGAACGGCGGCCGTGCTCAGCGCCGTCGTGCTGGTGGTGCTGGCGACCGGCACGCTGCCCACGACGCTGGCCGCTTTGCCCTCGCCAGTGAACACCACGTCGTAGGTGCCCGGCACCAGGCGCGCGAGGAGGAATTCGCCCGTGGTCGGGTTCGGCACGGTGGCGGCAACTTCCACCCCGTTCTGCTGCGCGCTGACCGTCACGCGACTGCCCAGCTGCGCCGTGTTGACGAAGCCGGTAATGCCATTGACCGCGGTGGGAATGACTTTGACCACCGGCTTGAGCGCATAGTTGCCATTGCCTTTGGTGACGACCGATTTGCAGGCGTCGAAGTCGAGCACGAGGTCGGTGCGCGTGTTGGCGGCGACGTCGAAACTCGCGTTGAGCTTGATGCCGCTCTGGATCGCACTGGGGGTGTCGAGCGACTTTTCCAGCGGCTCGCCGATCGGCAGCACACTGTTGGCGAGCGCATTGCCGCTGTTCGGGTCCAGCACCAGCCGTACTTGCGTGTAATGCCCGACCGGCAGCGGGGTTTCGCCCAGCTGCTCGAGCACGCCGTTGGTCAGATTGAGCAGATTGATTTTGCGCGCTGGCACAAGATTGATCTCGGACCAGCCGCTGTCTGCCGCAGCCGCGGTCGCGCTCTGGTGCACGCGCACGCGCGACACGGTCACGTTGACGGCGTCGAATCCGCACGATGGCGCGTCGGTCAGCGCTATCGACAACGAACCGCGCTGCACGGGAATCGGGGTGCTGCTGCCGCCACCGCCGCCACCGCACGCGGCGAGCGTGGTTGCGATGGCCAGGGAGGTGGCGAGCGTGTGCTTGTTCATGGTGTGCCTCGTCTGATGTTGTTTGATCGGCGCGCCGGATTTGCCCGGCATGCGCCTTCAACTATACATAATGACAAGTAACGCTGCTGTGCGCACGCAAACACCACAACAATTGCTTACATCTTTGCTGCGCGTACGTTGTCAGTGCGCTTCATCCCAGTTGCTGCCGATCCCCACTTCGGCAAGCAGTGGAACTTTCAACTCAGCAACTCCAGCCATCAGTGCGGGCAACTGCACCTGGACGAGCGCCAGTTCGCTCTGCGGCACTTCGAGCACCAGTTCGTCGTGCACCTGCATGATCATGCGCGTGCCCAGCTGCTCGCGCTCGAGCCAGTCCTGCACGGCGATCATGGCCAGCTTGATCAGATCGGCGGCCGTGCCCTGCATCGGCGCATTGATGGCGGCCCGTTCGGCCCCCTGGCGGCGCGGACCGTTGGGCGAATTGATTTCGGGCAGCCACAGGCGCCGGCCGAACACCGTCTCGACGTAGCCGCGCGCCTTGGCCTGCATGCGCGTGTCTTCCATGTACTGACGCACGCCGGAAAAACGCGCGAAGTACTTGTCGATGTAGCTTTGCGCGGCGGCCCGTTCGACGCCCAGGTTGCCGGCCAGGCCAAACGCGCTCATGCCGTAGATCAGGCCAAAATTGATGACCTTGGCGTAGCGCCGCTGTTCGCTCTGCACGTCGGCCGGGGCGATGCCGAAAATTTCGGCGGCGGTGGCGCGGTGGATGTCTTCGCCTTCCGAGAAGGCGCGCAGCATCGCTTCGTCGCCGGAGATGTGGGCCATGATGCGCAGTTCGATCTGCGAATAGTCAGCCGAAACGATCACATTGCCCGGCCCGGCAATGAAGGCTTCGCGGATGCGCCGCCCTTCGGCCGTGCGGATCGGGATGTTCTGCAGGTTCGGCTCGTTCGACGACAGGCGTCCCGTCACCGCCACCGCCTGCGCGTAGTTGGTGTGCACGCGCCCCGTGTCGCGGTTGACCATGCGCGGCAGCTTGTCGGTGTAGGTCGACTTGAGCTTGGACATGCTGCGGTATTCGAGCAGGATTTTCGGCAGCGGGTAGTCTTCGGCCAGTTTTTGCAGCACTTCCTCATCGGTCGACGGCGCCCCGCCCGGGGTCTTCTTGATGACCGGCAGTTGCAGCTTGCCAAAGAAGATCTCGCCGATCTGCTTGGGCGAACCCAGGTTGAAGGGACCGCCCGCCAGTTCGTAGGCTTGCTGCTCGAGCTCCATGATGCGCGCACCGAGTTCACCCGACTGCACGTCGAGCAGGTCGGCGTCGATCAATACGCCGTTGCGCTCGATCTTTTGCAGCACGACCGAGGTCGGCAGTTCGATCTGGCGATAGATGAAATTGAGTTTCTCGTCCTTTTCGACATGCCCCAGCATGGCCTGGTGCAGGCGCAGCGTGATGTCCGAATCCTCGGCCGCGTATTCGGTCGCGCGCCCGAGCTCGACCTGGTCAAAGCAGATCTGCCCGGCGCCCTTGCCGCACACGTCGGTGAAGGGAATCGTGGTGTAGCCCAGGTGGCGCAGCGCCATGCTGTCCATGTCGTGCGGCTTGTGCGATTCGAACACGTACGATTGGAGCAAGGTGTCGTGCATGATGCCGCGCAGGGCGATGCCGTGGTTGGCGAAGATGTGGCTGTCGTACTTGAGGTTCTGGCCGACCTTGGGCTTGGCGGGGTTTTCCAGCCAGTCGCGCATTTTTTCCAGCACGTGGGCGCGGTCGAGCTGCTCGGGCACGCCCGCATAGCGGTGGGCAAGCGGAATATAGGCGCCCTTGCCCGCTTCCACCGACAGCGAAATGCCCACCATTTGCGCGGTCATCGGTTCCAGCGAGGTGGTTTCGGTATCGACCGAGGTCAGCTCGGCCGCGTCGATCAGCGCCAGCCAGGCGTCGAGCTGGGCCTCCGTGACGACGGTCTCGTACTCGCCCTTGATGACGGGGATGACGGCGCCGGGGAACAGCTCGCCCTCGGGCGAATTGAGCAAGGCGCGCGGTGCGCCCTCGTCGTCGCGCTGGGTCACTTCGCGCAGCAGCGTCTTGAAGCCGTAGCGTTCAAAGAAGCGTTTAAGGCCTTCGCGGTCTTCCGGCCTGGCCACCAGCGACTCGGCGATCGACACCATGTGGCCGTCGAGATCGCAATCGAGCTTGACGGTAATCAGTTCGCGCCCCTTGGGCAGCCACGGCAGCGCCTGGCGCAGGTTTTCACCCACTGCGCCCGTGATGGACGCGGCGTTTTGCATGATGTTATCGAGGCTGTCGTGCGCGGCAAGCCACTTGAGGGCCGTCTTGGGACCGCACTTGGCCACGCCGGGAATATTGTCGACCGTGTCGCCGATCAGCGTCAGGTAGTCGATGATGCGATTGGGCGGCACGCCGAACTTGGCCAGCACGCCCGCTTCGTCGAGCTTTTCATTTGTCATGGTGTTGATCAGCATGACCTTGTCGTTGACCAGTTGGGCCAGATCCTTGTCGCCGGTCGAGACGACCGTGTTGAGCCCCATCTTGGTGGCCTGGACCGACAGGGTGCCGATGACGTCATCGGCCTCCACGCCATCGACCATCAGGATCGGCCAGCCCATGTGGCGCACGGCTTCGTGGATCGGCTCGATCTGCAGGCGCAGGTCGTCCGGCATGGCGGCGCGCGTGGCCTTGTAATCCTCGTACATATCGTCGCGGAAGGTCTTGCCCTTGGCGTCGAACACGCAGGCGATATAGGCGGCGGGGTAATCCTGGCGCAGGCGGCGCAGCATGTTGACCATGCCATGCATGGCGCCGGTCGGGTGCCCGTCCGGACTGCGCAGGTCCGGCAGGGCGTGGAATGCGCGGTACAGGTAACTGGATCCGTCGACTAGCAGCAGGGTATTTTGCATGGCACCGTATATGAAGTTGGAGCCGCGACCAGGCAGGTTGCGGCGTGCGTTGATCATTATCGCAGAAGTCGCAGGCGCTTCGCAGGGGCGATTGCCACACTTAGTACAGGGATGGCGTGTGTTTGTTACAATGGACTAAACGTTCATAAGGCGACCATCATGCTGCGCTCCACCTCACTGTCGACATTGCTCTCCCTCGCCCTGCTTTCCGCCACGGGCGCCGCGCTGGCCCAGGACAAACCGGCGCAGACGCCGCCCAAGCTCGAGGTCATCGAAGAAGGCAGCGACACCCCGATCGTGGTCACGCCGCCCTCGTCCAAGGGCGCCAAGATCACCGAAAAGAAAGACGGCGGCCGCACCACCGAAGTCAAGGTCAAAAGCGGCAAGAGCGTCTACACCATGAAGGGTGCGCACCCGTCGGCCGTCAACGAACGGGCCAGCGGCAGCACGCTGGGCACGCCCCAGTGGCAGGTGCTGGAGTTCGACCTGAACCGCAAGAAAAAAACGGACAAGGAAGCCGTGCCCGCTGCCGACGTGCCGCCGCCACCGCGTCCGCCCGAGCCAGCCAAATAAGCGGCGCCCCCCGGCGCCGGTTTTTTCACCCTTTCCATTTCGCTTTCACATGGCAGTTTTCACCGCGGTCAGTCTGGACGATGTCTCCCCCTGGCTTGAGCAATTTCCATTAGGAAAGGCCCTGTCGATCCGGGGCATCGCCTCGGGCATCGAGAACAGTAATTTCTTCATCACCACCGAGGCTGGGGAATATGTCCTCACCGTCTTCGAAGTGCTGACCTTCGCGCAGTTGCCGTTTTACTTGAAGCTGATGCACCACCTGGCCGAGCGCGGCGTACTGGTGCCGGCGCCGGTGGCCAACGCGCGCGGCGAACTGGTGGTCGCGCTGCATGGCAAGCCGGCCGCCATCGTCAGCAAGCTCGACGGTTCATCGCAGATGGATCCCCAGCCGGTCCATTGCGCCGCCGTGGGCGCCATGCTGGCGCGCATGCATCTGGCCGCGCGCGACTTCCCCCTCGAACAGCCCAACTTGCGCGGCCTGGCGTGGTGGAACGCGACCACGCCGCTGGTGCTGCCTTACCTCGACGATGCCTGCGCCCACCTGCTGCGGGCCGAAATGCATTTCCAGGAAGCATATGCGGCCTGCGACCATTACAAGCACCTGACGCGCGGCCCCATCCACGCCGACCTGTTCCGCAATAACGTGATGTTCGACGGCGAACGCTTGACGGGCTTTTTCGATTTCTATTTTGCTGGCTGCGACACCTGGCTGTTCGACGTGGCCGTTACGGTCAACGACTGGTGCATCGATCAGGCCACTGGCGTGCTCGACGCCGCCCGCGTGCGCGCCATGCTCGATGCCTACCATGCGGTGCGGCCGTTCACGGCCGACGAGCAGGCGGCCTGGCAGCCGATGCTGCGCGCGGCGGCGCTGCGTTTCTGGCTGTCGCGCCTGTACGATTTGCACCAGCCGCGCGCGGCCGAAATGCTCACGCCGCACGATCCCACCCATTTCGAACGCATTTTGCGCGAACGCATCGCGACCACCGCGCCGGGGCTGTGCGCATGAACCGCCTCCCCGCACTGACCGGCTGGCTGTGGCTCAAGCAGGGCTTCGCCCTGTTCCGCAAGCAGCCCGGCCTGTTGACCATGCTGCTGTTCGCCAATTTGATGTTCACGCTGGTGCTGTCGGTCATTCCCGTGTTGGGCGGCATTCTCTCGCTGGTACTCACGCCTGCCTTGAGCATGGTGATTTTCCAGGCCTGCCGCCAACTGGACGACAACCAGCGCATCACCCCAGCCTTGCTACTGACCGGTTTTGCCAAGGGCAAAGCCGGGCCGCTCGCCAAGCTCGGCCTGGTGTACTTTGCACTGGCTGTGCTGTTCATTATTGCCGTGGCGCCGTGGATCGACATGAATGCCATGCAGGCAGCGACCAAGGCCGCCAAGGCGAATATCCAACCGGAATTGCCGGCCACGACCATGCAGGCTTTCCTGGCCCTCGCGGCCATGTTTGCGCTGATGATCATCGCCCTCAGCTTCGCGCCGCCATTAACACACTGGAAGAACATGCCAACCTTCAAGGCCATTTTCTACAGTGTCTTCGCCATGCTCGGTTCGTTCGCACCCATGCTGGTGATGCTCGGCTCCTGGTTCGGCATTTATTTCGTCACCCTCAATTCGGTCATGCTGCTGCTTGGGCGCACCCAGTTCGTGATCGTGGTCCTGATGTGGATGGCCATGGTGTTTGCCGTGATCTTGCAATGTTCGCTGTACGCCGCCTACCGCCAGTTGCTCCCCGACAGCACCGCGCCGGAAGACTGAGTCCGCTCCGCCCCGCCCCCCAAAGCCAACCGCCCGGTTGGCTTTTTTGTTTCCGTTGCAATTTTCTGACAAAAAAAGATTTGTGGAATTTTCCAATTGTTGGGCGTATATTCGATGAAAATTTTCGATCATTAAAAATGTTTTTGTAAACGCTTTTACTTTTCGAGAGTTTTATATAAGAAAATAATTGGACTATTCTTGGAGAGTTAAGAATGAAAATGCGAGAAATTTTCAGGACGGCGCTCGTCTGTGCGCTGCTGCTGTCAGCCCAGGCCGCCTCGGCAGCCTGCCTGTCCGCCGAGGCCGAATCGAACAACAGCGACACCAGCGCCAACACCGGCGTATGCAGCGGTACCGCCATCAGCGGCACCATTTCGTCGAGTACCGACTACGACTGGTACAAGCTGGACGTGACCGGCGCCGGCACCATCAGCGTCAATCTGGCGCATGACAGCGGAATCGACCTGGACTGGTACTTGTACAAGGCCAGCGGATCCTACGTGGCGTACCGTTCCACCAGCAGCAATCCGGAAACGGGCAGCTACAACGCCACCGCCGCCGGCACCTATTACGTGCGCGTCAAGAGCTATTCGGGCAATGGCCGCTACACGCTGACCGTCAACTTCCCCGGTACCACGGGCGGCGGCACCAACCCGCCGCCGACCGCCTGCACCCTGCCATCGGGCGTCAACCTGGGCAAGACCGGCAACGCCACGCCCAAGGCCAGCACCACCACCGGTGGCGTGGTCTTGATGGGCGGCGGCATGGACGTCGACAATGCCATCAAATGGATGATCGGCAAGTCCGGCGGCGGCGATTTTATCGTCATCCGCTCGACCGGCACGAATGCCTACAATGATTACATCTATGCGCTGGGGGGCGCCAATTCGGTGCAGACCTTGTTGATCACCAGTACCGCGCAGGCCAATGACGCGTGCGTGGTGCAGACCATCAAGAATGCCGGCGCCGTCTTCCTGGCCGGCGGCGACCAGGCCAATTACATCGATTACTTCAAGGGCCAGGGGGTGGGCAATGCGCTCAACTATCTGATCAACACCAAGCGCGCGCCCGTGGGCGGCACCAGCGCGGGCATGGCCATCCAGGGCCAGTACTATCACCCCGGCGGCGCCGATGTCGCAACCGTGCTCAACAACCCGACCGCCGCTGCGATCGGCAATAACTTCCTGGCCAATGGTGGCTTGACCAACCTCGTGACCGAACCCCACTTTGCTGAACGTGCGCGCCAGCCGCGCCTGACTGGCTTCATGGCAAGCATGCTGTATAACTATGGCGTCACCTGGCAAAGCGTACGGGGTGTGTCGGCCGACGAAGCAACGGCCGTGGTCATCGATAGCAATGGCATCGGCAATGTGTACGGTTCGGGCAACGTGAATTTTGTGCGCGCCACGGGTGCGCCGGAAATCCTGGCGCCGAGCGCGAAACTGACCTGGCTGCTGTCGCAAAAAGCGCTGCAGGTCTACCAGGTGCCAGGCACGGTCAACGGCAGCAACGCCTTCAATTTGTCGACCTGGACCGGTAGCGGCGGCGTCACCCGCTATTGGGCCGTCAGCAACGGCGTCTTGACGGTCTACTGATACCTTACTTAGAGGACACAATCATGAACATACTGCGCATTCTTTTACTCGCCGCCGCTGCGCTCAGCGTCAACGCCCAGGCCGCATCCAGGCACGACTACACTTACACCCCGGCTGCCGGCGTGCACGAGGTCAAATTCTTCCACGGCTGCTGGGACAACAAGGATGGCGAAAAACGTCCCAAGATCGATGTCACCATGGCGGGCCTGGCCACCTCAGATGTGCTGGTGGAAACGCGCCAGCGCGAAGAGGGCAAACCGTCGACCGAGATGATGACGTTCCGGCTGAAAAATATGGATGCCAGCTTCACTGTCGGTTTTCGCAGCGGCGACGGCGCCCATTGCCAGCAAGGTGTGGCCAGCATCATCTTCCGCAACGCCACGCTGCGCAACGACAACGATGTGAACGCCATCCGCTGATCCACCGGGCAAGGTGCGCCAGGCAAGGGCGCGCCTTGCCGATGCGACAGGCGGGTCACCATGCACCACCATTGCCGCGCAAAGCATCGCATATTGAACGGCGCCCGTCATTGCTGGCGCCGTTCGATGTGCGCACGCGCGGCGCCTGATCGGAATTGTGGTTAGAATGGCCACGCGTCGCCTATCCTGGCGCCGCATCAATTCCGTTAGGAGTCCCTCATGAAGAAGATTATTCTTGCATCCCTGTTGACCGTCGCCGCCACCTTCTCGGCGCAGGCAAAAGACATTGTCGACACCGCCGTCGACGCAGGCAGCTTCACCACGCTGGCCACGGCACTCAAGGCCGCCGGCCTGGTCGACACGCTCAAGGGCAAAGGTCCATTCACGGTCTTCGCGCCGACCGACGCCGCGTTCGCCAAGATTCCCAAGGCGGACCTGGACGCGCTGTTGATGGACAAGGCCAAGCTGACCAAAGTACTGACCTACCACGTCGTGCCCGGCACCGTCATGGCCGCGGACGTCAAGCCCGGCAAGGTCAAGACGGTGGAAGGCGCATCGCTGACCGTCACCACCAAGGGCGGCGTCATGGTCAACAATGCCAAGGTGACGAGCACCGACATCAAGGCTGACAACGGCGTCATTCACGTCATCGACACCGTGCTGATGCCGAAGTAATACGCGCCGGCGAGGGGCCGCAGTCACTGCGGTCACCTCGCCAGTGCCTTCGTCAGCGCAGCCGTTCCAGCTTGGCGACCGACAGGTCGAGCACCTTCATGCCCGCCTTGCCGAAATTGATTTGCGCGCGTGCATTGCTGCCGCCGCCTTCGATGTTGACGATCACGCCTTCGCCGAACTTGGCGTGCGCGACCGATTCGCCGATCCGCCAGCCCGGCCCGTTGCTGGCCGCCTTATGCGTGATCTGCTGGGCGATCTTGTTGTCCGATCCGCCGCCGAACGCCGGTTCATCCCACGCCGACTTCTTGTTGCCGAACCAGTGCGATTGCACCTTCGGCGAAATCCACTTGAGCGCTTCTTCGGGTAGTTCGTCGAAGAAGCGCGACTTCATGTTGTAGCGGGTCTGGCCGTGCAGCATGCGGGTCTGCGTAAAGCTCATGTACAAGCGCTTCTTGGCGCGCGTGATGGCCACGTACATCAGGCGCCGCTCTTCATCGACGCCATCCATCTCGCGCGAGCTGCTCTCGTGCGGGAACAAGCCTTCTTCCAGACCCGTGATGAAGACCGCGTCGAATTCCAGACCCTTGGCCGAGTGGACGGTCATGAGCTGCAAGGCATCCTGCCCGGCCTGGGCCTGGGCGTCGCCCGCCTCCAGCGAAGCATGCGAGAGGAAGGCCGACAGCGGCGACATGACCGCCGGCAGGGCCGCATCGGCGTCGAGAATCTCGAAGCCGTCCGCGTTGACGATGGGCGCGCCGGACATGGCTTCGGCCTTCGGCCCCAGGTGCGCGGGCGCGGACTGGCCAAAGCCTTCTTCCTGCACGAACTGGGTGGCGGCATTGACCATCTGCTCCAGATTCTCGATCCGGTCCGCGCCTTCCTTTTCGTTCTGGTAGTGGGTCAGCAGGCCGCTCGCTTCGAGCACCACGCGCACCATCTCGGGCAGCGACAATTGCTGGGTCTCGAAACGGGCGCCCTCGATCAGCTTGACGAACGCGCCCAGCGAGGAGCCGGCCTTGCCCATCACGTAAGGCACGGCGGCATACATGGAGATGCGGTGCTGCTCGGCCGCGGCCTGCAGCGCTTCGATCGAGCGCATGCCGATGCCGCGCGTGGGGAAGTTCACCACGCGCAGGAAGGCCTGGTCATTGTGCGGATTGTCCATCAGCTGCAGGTAGGCGATGGCGTGCTTGACCTCGGCGCGCTGGAAGTAGCGCTGGCCGCCGTACACGGTGTACGGCAATCCTGCCGCGAACAGGGCGTGTTCGATCACGCGCGACTGCGCGTTCGAGCGGTACAGGATCGCGATTTCGCTGCGCAGGGCGCCTTCGGCCATGAGGGTCTTGGCTTCTTCGATGATCCACTGCGCTTCTTCGAGGTCGGACGAGGCTTCGTAGATGCGCACCTGTTCGCCGTGACCGGCATCGGTGCGCAGGTTCTTGCCCAGCCGTTTGCTGTTGTTGGCGATCAGGTGGTTGGCGGAGTCGAGGATGTGACCGTGCGAGCGGTAATTCTGCTCCAGCTTGATCAGGTTCTCGACCCGGAATTCGCGCTCGAAGGCGGACATATTGCCCACGTTGGCGCCACGGAAGGCATAGATGCTCTGGTCGTCGTCGCCCACCGCAAACAGCGCACCGGCCACCTGCTGCCCCTGCCCGGCCAGCAGCTTGAGCAGGTTGTATTGCAGGTCGTTGGTATCCTGGAACTCGTCAACGAGGATGTGCTTGAAGCGAGCCTGGTAATGCTCGCGCAGCGGCTGGTTACGCGCCAGCAGTTCGTAAGCGCGCAGCAGCAGCTCGGCAAAGTCGACCACGCCTTCGCGCTGGCACTGCATGTCGTACAGCTCGTAGAGCTCGACCATCTTGCGCTCGATCGGGTCGTGCGCTTCGACGCGGTTGGCGCGCAAGCCTTGATCCTTGGCATTGTTGATGAAGTACATCAAATTCTTCGCCGGATACTTTTCATCGTCGACGTTGTTGGCCTTGAGCAAGCGCTTGATCATGGACAGCTGGTCCTGCGTATCCATGATCTGGAACGTCTGCGGCAGCGCCGCATCGCGGAAGTGGGTGCGCAGCAGGCGGTTGCACAGGCCGTGGAAAGTGCCGATCCACATGCCGCGCGTACTGACGGGCAGCATGGCCGACAGGCGCGTGAGCATCTCCTTGGCCGCCTTGTTGGTAAAGGTGACGGCCATGATCCCGGATGGCGACACCTGCCCGGTCTGGATCAGCCAGGCGATGCGGGTCGTGAGTACCCGCGTCTTGCCGGAGCCGGCGCCCGCCAGAATCAGGGCGCTTTGCGACGGCAGGGTGACGGCAGCGAGTTGTTCGGGATTGAGATTGTGGAGGAGATTTTGCATCCCGTGATTATACCGGTCGCGCCCTCCTCCAGCCGCGCTTACGGTGCCGCGCGCGGCGGCATCAGGGTGACACCTTCGTCGATCACCATGATCATGGTGCCTTTGTCGAAATCGTCCATGATCGTCACATGGTGACGGCTGCCGGAACGCATGCCGGCGTTGTGATAGCCGCCCTTTTTGCCATCGAAGGTGTATTGGCTCTTGAGCCAGATTTCGCCACCCTTGCCTTCGGTGACGACAAAATCGCCGCTCCAGCGCTTGCCGCCTTGCTCGCCGCTGAGGGTGAATGGCTCGTTGGCGCCTACCTGGACCGAGGGTGACGAATAATTGCCGGCGAAGGTCATCCTGAAGTCGACCAGATAGGTATTCTTCGGCGCCGGCTGGGCCCGCGCCGCCACCGTGCCCAGTACGCCGCAGGCGATCAGCGCGACAACGAGTGCGCGTCCGGCGCGGCGGCTGAAAGGTTTGTTGGTCAATTCGTTCAATTGCATGATGCGCTCCTTGAGTGGATGGCTCGCTTGCCATTGGCAGGTCAGCGGCGCGAGGTTGCCGCCAACCTGGGTTTTCAGCATGGCCGCGGCGTAGTCTCGCAGCTGGCCGGGGTGGTCGGTCATGACATCCGCATCGCAGGCCAGTTCCTGGTCGAAGCGGCAGCGCGAGGCCGCCAGATGGACCAGGGGATTGAACCAGAACGCGCATTGCAGCAGGGCGATCAGGGCGTTGGCCAGCGGATCGCGGCGCGCCGCATGGCGCTGTTCATGGGCGATGATGAGTGCCTGCTCGCGCTCCGTGTAGCGGGTGGCGAAATCGGCAGGCAGCACGATGCGCGGCCGCCACAGGCCCAGCAAGGCAGGACCCTGGCGCGAGGTGGATGCCGCAAACACGCCGCCGCCCTGCGCCGAAAGCTTGCCCAGCTTGCCCGTGTAGTGCCGGTGCGCCAGCATGAACAGCAGCGCAACGGCGACGGCGCCGGCCACCCAGACCCACAGCAAGGCCGCGTCCCAGCGCAGCGCGACGCTTGACGCCAGCGGCGCGGTCAGTGCATCGAGCTTGAGCGCAGGAACGGCGGCAACGACCATCTGGCGCTTGACCCGCAGCGAAGGCGCCGCTGCCGCAGCCATCAGCACCGGCACCAGCAGCCACAAGGCATAGGCTGTAGCAGCGCCCAGCCAGGCCCGCACGGGCCGGCGCATCAGCAGCACGCAGGCGATGGCGCAGCTGGCGGCCACGGTGGTGCGGACCAGCAGATCGAACAGGCTAGCTTCCATCGCCAAGCTCCTCGACCAGTTTTTTCAGTTCGGCGATATCGGTGGCGCTGAGCTTGCGGTGCTTGCCGAAGTGGGCCACCAGCGGCGCGACGCGCCCACCGAACAGGCGTTCGAGCATGCCGCCGCTTTCCTGGCTGACCCACTGTTCGCGCTTGAGCACGGCGCTATACAGATAGCGGCGCCCATCTTTGCTGGCGCTCAGCGCACCCTTCTTGAGCAGGCGGTTGAGCAGTGTCTTGATCGTCGCCTCCTGCCAGCGCTGCTCGCTGACCAGGGCCGCCACCACATCGTCGGCCGCCAGCGGCGCGCTGGCGCGCCACAGCACGTCCATGACGAAGAT
>Ga0209023_10000605_pt1 | contig 53494 bp, 38 predicted proteins | sample LakOneMetagenome_FD_187468 | JGI IMG/M metagenome (GOLD analysis project Ga0209023, IMG submission 187468) | Freshwater and sediment microbial communities from Lake Erie, Canada (SPAdes) (version 2) | ecosystem: Environmental > Aquatic > Freshwater > Lentic | place: Lake Erie, Canada... | reverse complement strand
TTTTGCCAGTACACAAAGTTCTTCCAGCGAAAGAAAATCATAGGTCCACCGGCAAACCGAATGGTTGATATTATTTTTAAGTAAAGGCGAAAACTGATCTGCTTTTTTTGCAAAAGAATACACCGGCGCCAGTGCTGCCGCTGCGGTACCTGCCATTACAGATTGTATCAGTTTTCTTCTGTTCATGCTTCTGCTGTAGCTTTTTTATCATTTTTAAAAAACACAAAAAACAGTAACGCTATGCCTGCAGCAAAAAGGCATGGGAATATCCAGATTGTTTTCCAATCGTGTAGTTTGTCTCCTATTTTATGAGCATCTACGTACTGGCCAGCAAGATAGAAGCCTATATACATTCCCAGTCCGTAAGTAGCTAAAGTGATCAGGCCCTGTGCAGATGAACGTACTCTTTCTCCTGCCTTTTGATCGGTATATATCTGTCCCGTTACAAAAAAGAAATCATAACAAACACCGTGTAGTATGATACCAGTGTACAGCATCCATAAACCAGATCCTGTATCGCCATAGGCAAACAGCGCATAGCGTACAACCCAGGCGATCATACCTATCAGCAGCATCTGTTTGGTTCCAAAACGTGCAAAGAACAATGGCATCAAAAAGAGAAATAAGGTTTCGCTCATTTGACCAAAGGTCATTTTAGCCGCAGCACTTTCCATACCCGCCTCATTTAAAAACTGGTTGGCCTGGCCATAATAAAATGCAAGGGGAATACAGATCAGGATAGATGCAATAAAAAATATGAGATAGTTTTTATCTTTCAGCACTTTCAGTGCATCTAAACCCAGTACTTCTGCAACAGATACATCTTTACCGGCTTTAGGTGGCGGTGTATTTGGCAGGAAGAAACAAAACACACCAAACAATGCAGAAACGATGGCTGCAACTGTATACGTGATCTGCAATTTTGATGCTGCTGTAACCAATGCAGCTTTTGCTTCCGGCAGTGCATTTTCCTGTGTACCTGCATCCATGATGGTTTTGGCAGGTTCCCATGCCATCCAGCCAATAATTAATCCGGCCACGATCCAGCCGATGGTTCCCCAGAGACGAATGCTTGAAAACTCTTTTTCTGCATTATTCATTTGCTTTAATGCAATTGAATTAACCAATGCCAGCGTTGGCATATAAATGATCATATAAATCAGCAGCAGAGAATAAAATGAACCAAAGCTGGTTTGTACCGATATATAATACAGCAGGCCAGCACCAGCCAAATGAAGTACACCCAGTATTTTTTGTGCTGCAAAAAACCTGTCAGCTATCATTCCAATAATAAAGGGAGCGATGATTGCGCCAAGGCATTGTGTGCCATAAGCCAACCCGGTTTGGGCTCCCGTTGCTGCAATATTTCCTTTGGTAAGATAAGTACCCATGGTAACAAACCATATTCCCCATACAAAGAAATTAAGGAACATCATGGAAGATAACTTCAACCGGATAATTGATTTCATGCAGCAGTTTTTGTTTAATCGTTAATGAGATAGAATACCCGAGGTAAATATAATTTTTTTTGTTCTTAAAAATCAGCGAATACTAAAATAAAATTCAGCAAACGTTTGCGGTTATTAGATAGATACTTTTGATATGTTGGTTCATAAATTTAAAATTACATACTGGATTTTTTTCTATTAAATTTACTGAACAGAAAACTGCTGAACCAGGGTCAATAAAAAAAGCTTGCATTAGTTTTTATAAGCCAATCTAAAAATTAAAATATGGCACCAACCAAATCATCCCGTCGTAATTTTATACGCAACACAGCCATTGCCGCAACCGGTTTTTTTATTGTTCCCAGGCATGTACTGGGGCGTGGATTTATTGCACCAAGCGATAAGCTTAACATAGCCTGTATTGGCGCAGGAGGCAAAGGAGAAAGCGATATACAGGAGTTTGCAAAAAGCCCTTATGTAAATATTGTTGCACTTTGTGATGTTGATGACAGGCAAGCAAAAAAATCGAGAGAGCGTTTTCCAAAAGCTACTTATTATAAAGATTTCAGAAAAATGCTGCAGGCAGAAAAAGGAAATATAGATGCAGTTTCTGTTTCCACACCCGATAATACTCATGCCATTGCAGCACTTGCCGCTATGCAGTTGGGCAAACATGTGTACGTGCAAAAACCACTAACACATGATATTTACGAAGCCAGGATTTTAACCGAAGCAGCAAGGAAATATAAAGTAGTTACGCAAATGGGCAACCAGGGCGGCAGTGGCGAAGGAGTTCGGCAAATGCAGGAATGGTACAATGCTGGCACCATTGGTGAAGCACATACCATTTATGTGTGGACAAACAGGCCCGTATGGCCGCAGGGTTTTGGCAAACCAAAAACAGATGCAGCCATTCCAGCTGAACTGGATTGGGACCTATGGCTGGGCCCTGCAGCTTATGAAACCTATAAAGATGGCTACGTTCCCTTTAACTGGCGTGGATACTGGAGTTACGGTACCGGGGCGCTGGGCGATATGGGATGCCATTTAATAGACCCTGCTTTTAAAACGGTAGGACTTGGTTATCCTACTGAAGTGGAATGCAGTGTAGCAGCGGTCTATGAAAAAATGTGGACAGCTTCTTATTATCCCGATAGCTGCCCGCCTGCTTCTAATGTGATTGTAAGGTTCCCAGGAAAAAATGGTGGCAAAGGAATTGAACTTCACTGGTCCGACGGTGGCATCAGGCCAGAGCGACCAGAAGAACTGGAAGACAACGAAACTATGGGAGATGAAGATGGAAGCGGCGGTGTAATAATAGAAGGTACAAAAGGAAAGATCATGTGTGGCACTTATGGAAGTCATCCTACGCTTTTACCTACCAAAAAAATGGCTGAAGTAAATGTTGCAAAAACAATACAAAGAGTTCCTGAAGGACATTACCTGCAATGGGTGAATGCCTGTATAAAAGGATATGGAAACAGTGAGCTCAGTTCTTCATTTGACTATGCCGGGCCGTTAACTGAAACTATTCTGATGGGCAACCTGGCTTTAAGAAGCTGGAACATTAAAAGTGCAGATGGCAAAAGTTTTCCGGGAAGAAAAAAATTACATTGGGATGCAAAAAATATGAAGATCACCAATTTTGATGAAGCAAACCAGTTTGTAAAAAGAACATACAGGCAAGGCTGGGATCAGCTGTAAACAGATATTTAACCAAAAAAAGAATTTCATGAACAGGAAGTTAAGAATGGGAATGATCGGCGGTGGTAAAGATGCTTTTATAGGAGCTGTACACCGGCTGGCAATGAATATGGATGGGCAATGCGAACTGGTGGCCGGCACATTAAGTGTAAACCCCGAAGTAGCTATTGCATCGGGCAAGGAATTATTTTTAGATGAAAGCAGAATATATACTGATTATAAAGTAATGCTGCAGCAAGAAGCGGCCATGCCCGAAGATAAACGCCTTGATTTTATCAGCATTGTTACGCCCAACTTTGTACATTTTGATCCGGCCATGATGGCGCTGGAAAATGGTTTTAATGTGATCATTGAAAAGCCGGTTACATTTACTTTAGAACAGGCAAAGCAATTAAAAGAAAAATTAATTGAAACAGGTTTACATTTAATGCTGTGCCATACCTATACTGGTTATCCCATGGTAAAACAAGCCAAACAATTGCTAAAGAACGGAACGTTTGGTAAAATAAGAAAAGTATATGTAGAGTATCCGCAGGGATGGTTAAGCACTTTTTTAGAAGGTACCGGTCAGGCACAGGCCAGCTGGCGTACCGATCCTAAAAAAAGCGGGAAGGCCGGAAGTATGGGTGATATTGGCACGCATGCCTTTAACCTGGCAGAATATGTAACCGGCTTACAGGTAACCCAGATTTGCGCCGGTTTAAACATTGTAGTGGAAGGAAGAATGCTGGATGATGATGGTGCTGCTTTTTTAAAATTCGATAATGGTGCAACGGGCGTTTTAATGGCTACCCAGGTTGCTGCCGGCGAAGAAAATGCAGTAAAAATAAGGGTGTATGGAGAAAAAGGAGGATTGGAATGGAAACAGGAAGATGCAAATACTTTGCTGGTAAAGTGGCTTGATAAACCAACCGAAATTTACAGAACAGGTGCCGGGTACAACAGTTCTTTTGCATCGCATAACACCAGGATACCGGCCGGTCATCCCGAAGGGTACCTGGAAGCATTTGCAAACCTGTACAGGAATTTTGCATTAACGCTAAAGGCAAAAATTAATGGTACAGCTCCACAGCAGGAATGGACCGATTACCCTGGAATTGAAGAAGGAATAAGAGGCATGGCATTTATTGAAAATGTGGTTGCCAGCAGTGAGAGTGATATCAAATGGATGAATTTTACAGTTTAAAAAACAATCAATGCAAACAATAAAAGGCCCGGGTATTTTTTTAGCCCAGTTCATGGGCGATCAAGAACCTTTCAACAGCCTGGAATCTATTTGCCAATGGGCAGCATCACTGGGCTATAAAGCCGTGCAGATACCAACCTGGGAAAGCAGGTTAATAGACCTGAAGCTTGCTGCAGAAAGCAAAACCTATTGCGATGAACTGAAAGGAAAAATAAATGCTTACGGGCTTGAAATATCTGAACTAAGTACACATCTGCAAGGGCAGCTTGTTGCTGTTCACCCGGCTTACGATATACAGTTTGATTCTTTTGCACCGGCCGCAGTGCATGGCAATTCAAAAGCCAGAACAGAATGGGCTGTGCAACAGGTTAAATATGGCGCCAAAGCCTCGGAGCATTTAGGGATTACTGCCCATGCTACTTTTAGCGGTGCATTATTATGGCATACTTTTCATCCATGGCCGCAAAGGCCTGCAGGCTTGGTTGAGGAAGGTTTTACAGAACTGGCAAAACGCTGGCTGCCCATCCTGAATTATTTTGATGACTGCGGTGTAAATGTCTGCTACGAAATCCATCCGGGCGAAGATCTGTTTGATGGAATTACATACGAAATGTTTTTGGAAAAGGTTAACAATCATGCAAGGGCCTGTTTGTTATACGATCCTTCACACTTTGTATTACAACAACTGGATTATATTGAGTACATCGATTTTTATCACGAGCGCATCAAAGCTTTTCACGTAAAAGATGCAGAGTTTAATGCAACAGGCAGGCAGGGCACTTTTGGCGGCTACCAAAGCTGGTTAAAGCGTGCAGGGCGCTATCGTAGTCCGGGCGATGGGCAGGTAGATTTTAAAACCATCTTCAGTAAACTTACCGAATATGGTTATGATGGGTGGGCTGTGATGGAATGGGAATGCTGCATCAAGCACCCGGAAGATGGTGCAAGAGAAGGCGCAGCATTCATACAGGATCATATCATCCGGGTAACAGAAAAAGCATTTGATGATTTTGCCGCTACTTTACCGGATGCAGACCTGAACAAAAAAATACTTGGAATCAATTAACACAAATAAATTAAACATGAAGAAACTTATTGCAACTGCAGTAATTGTGCTGGGCCTTTTTGCCTGTAACAGTTCTGATGAAAAAACAAAGACCGGCGAAGCCGATCAGAAAAAAAATGCAGCTATGGATAATCCCGATTATGATGCCGGGCTTAACCTGGTAGCCAAGTCAGACTGTTTTACCTGTCATAAACTCAGGGACAAACTGGTAGGTCCTGCGTATGGAGAAGTTGCAAAAAAATATCCGAATACACCTGAAACAATCGATAGTCTATCGAACAGGATCATACACGGAAGCCAGGGAATATGGGGCCCGGCAATAATGACGGCACACCCGGGTGTCTCCAAAGCAGATGCTGAAAAAATGGTTAAGTATATCTTATTACTCAAAGAATAAAACAATAATCAAATGAAAAAGACAGGATTAATATTGCTCACGGCATTATCCATTGCCGCATGCAATTCTCAATCAGAAAAAAAAACAGCAGAGCCTGCAGCCGAAAACAAATCAGATAGCGGCTGGGTTTCTTTGTTTGATGGAAAAACACTTACAGGCTGGCACAATTACGGGAAGACAACCGTTGGCGAAGCATGGAAAGTAGCTGATGGTACGTTGTACCTGGATACAACCAAAAAAGCCGGTTGGCAAACCGCCCAGGGTGGCGATATTGTAAGTGCCGATGAGTATGATAATTTTGATCTGAAGCTTGAATGGAAAATAGCGCCGGGCGGAAACAGCGGCATTATTTACTATGTACATGAAGACACAACGAAATATAAATACGTTTGGCAAACAGGCCCCGAAATGCAGGTATTGGATAATGACCTGCATTCAGATGGCAAGATACCAAAACACAGGGCTGGCGACCTGTACGACCTGATCAGCTGTAAAACCGAAACCGTAAAAAAACCGGGCGAGTGGAATGAAGCTGAGATCATTGCTAAAGATGGTAAGCTTGATTATTACCTGAACGGAACCAATGTGGTAAGTACAACCTTGTGGGATGATGCCTGGAAAAAATTAGTGGCTGGTAGCAAATTCAAAGAATGGCCCGACTTTGGAACTTATAAAAAAGGACATATAGCCTTGCAGGATCATGGCAATACGGTTTGGTACCGCAACATAAGAATTAAAAAGTTGTAAGAATATTTCACCAATAAAAAAGCTGCACTATAACCGGTGCAGCTTTTTATTTTAAATCAATATTGTCAACTTATTTCTTCAGTAGCTTTTTTACTGCTTTGTTGCTGGATGCAATGCTGCCATAAAAATCAGGCACATAATTATTTTCCTGTTCAACAAGATAGTGCTTTACACCAGCCAGTTTTGCATTGGCAAAAATATTTTTAAAATTCAGAGAGCCATTACCTACTTCTGTATTTTGTGTTTTATCATTCTTATTCATGTCCTTCACATGCCAAAGATGAAACCTGCCTGGATTTGCTTTGAACAAATCAACAGGGTCATATCCGGCCCTTACTACCCAATACAGATCCATTTCCATCTTCACCAGGTTGCTATCGGTATTTTTTAATAAGATATCATACCCATGTTCTCCATTAAAATCCTTAAACTCAAAATCATGATTATGATAGGCCAGTTGCAGTTTTGCGGCCTTGCAGATTTCGCCGGCTTTATTTATTCTTTCAGCAAGGGCTTTGTATTTATCTATTGAGTCTCTTCTCTCCTCACTTAACCAGGGAATGATGACATAAGAACTTCCAAGCTGATTGGCTACATCGCATAAATTCTTCACATCATCGCCATTGCCATTATTGAAAAGGAATTTATCCGGCATGTAATGGCCGCTTGGGCTGGTAAGGCCGTTCTTCTTCAGCAACTCAGCCGTTTCTTTAACAGTATAACCAAAGAATTTATTTTCTGCCGAAAGACCAAACATTTCGAGTTCGGTATAGCCTGCTTTGGCAACCTGGCTTAACACTCCGGGTAAGTCTTTGGCTACGCTTTCACGAAGGGTGTATAACTGTAGCCCCACCTTTTGACTTTTGGCAAAAGCCATATCTGGCATGGCTAAAATACCTGCTGAAAGAATGGCCGACTGGCGTAAAAAAGTTCTTCTTTGCATATTTAAGATTTAAAATGATTAACCTGAAAGTTATAAAAATAAAACAGCATTCCAAAAAAGAGGAATGCTGCATTCGTTTCCGGTTAATAAAAATTTACTGCACCGACACAAAATTTTCCATCTGTGTAATCCACATTCCGTCTATTTTACGCCATAGTGCGGTATAATATCCTTTGTAATTATATGGTGCTGTATAAATCAATATTCCTTTTTCTATTGCTACTGTTCCTCCCCTGGCAAATTCTATTTTTTGAAACTGCCTTTCAAAACGGATAGAAGGGTCACCTTCAAACATTTTCTTCCAGTCTGCCGTTACCGCTTCCTTGCCGCAAATTAAACTTCCATCACTGGATATTTCCACATAATCATCTTTCCAGTATTTTGCAACAGTAGCGATATCTTTTATCGCTATGGCTTTATTGGAAGCTGTTCTGGCACTTCGAATATATTGTTCGGCTGCGGTAGTGTCTTTTTGAGCATGAACCATATTCATGCTAAAGCTCAACATCAAAATGATTGCGAATTGTCTCATTGCTTTATTTATTAATTATTTCTACCGGAAAATCATTGCCAAATCCATAGCTGGCCGGGTATTGCGCAGCACCATTATATTTTTTCATCAATGCAGGAACCTGAAGCTGTAGAAAATTCTTCAACCCGTTTACTGTGATCATTTTATTATTTGCTGCTTCGCCTTTTAATGCCTGCAGCAACACATAAGTAAATGCGCCATGGCCCAATGAAGAAAATTCATTGGCAAATTGCTGCGCCCCGCTTGCAGCCATCCAATGCGTTCCTGTGCTTCTTGCAACCAAAGCAATTGATTTTTGCTGATTGGCATCCGCAGTCATCATCGTTTCAAACGCTCCCGCACTCTGGCAGGCATCCAGGATGAACAATTGCTTTTGTGCCGGTATGTCTATAGCATATTGCTGCAGCAATCTTGCGGCAATACCTTTTTGTTCCAGTTCGGATTGCACATTTTTCAAGTCACTCACATCTGCCGGCACCAGGTAAAATTCTTTGTCTTTACCAATAACACCATGACCGGCATAATAAAAAATAAATACATCATTTGCCTTTGCATTTTGCTGTACTTCTTTAAGAGCGCTGATAATAGCGGTTTTATCTGCCTTTTCATCTGTTACAAAATACGTTTTTATGTTGCTGATCACAGTCTTTGCATCCTGCTCCACTTCAGCTTTAAATGCGGTAGCATCTGCCATGGCATAATTCAAACGCATGCTTTTATTTTGATACTGATTGATACCCACAACAACCAAATGGAGTGTTGCATTCATATCAATACTGGCAACAGGGCCGTTAACATCACTATTATTTGATGGTGCAATATCATCGGACCCTCCTGACTGTTTATAGTTTACAGTAAACAGGTCGGGCTTACTTTCTGTGCGTTGGCTGTTCAATGCTACAGACCTGAAAGTGTTAACACCAGGTAATAACGCAATATTATATTTTTTCGTAACTGCCGACGATTTATTATCATCAGCCACAATTAAATTCCGGGTGGTAAGCGTTACAATTTTTCCGTTATGAAATAAACGTATTTCGTCCACGGCATCATCGGGTGCAAGGGCTTTCACTGTTATTTCAGCAAGGCCGGTAGTGTTCTGGTATCCCGGCACATCATCTTCCACACTCAGATTGCGCTGTACTGCCGCATAGGTCATTTTAATAACAGGTACTTTATTTATAGCATTATCTGCTTTAAAACGTTCACCGTTCATAATGCGTGCAAAAAGATTGGGTGTGTAAAATTTTTCAAAATACAGGTCTGGATCAACAAAGTCATTACCCTGAACAAAATAAAATTTGTTGAGGCTCGGCATATTGCCATCGTAAAAACCTTCGGGGCTTACTGCAATCCAGTCATTTACTCCCTTAAAATGTGTAATATCAATCAAATGTTCTGCACTTACCGTGTTGAAAATTTCTACCGTGTTTGTAATCATGCTCAACGCTGCCAGGTTGTATTTCGCATCAAGATAAATCAGATCATTACCGCCATTTACATCTTTAATTCTGCTAATTTCCCTGCCCGTTCCAATTTCATAAGTAATGATCATATTGTTATTGGTCATTGAATATTCTTCGGGATTTTGATAGAGCACCGAAAGCATTTTTTCATCCAGGGACACCGCAAATTTATCCATCTTCATTCCTGCTATTCTTGTAACAGGAGTTACAGAGATATTACTACCGGTGGTAACAGCCGAAATTAAAAAATTAGAGGGATCTCTGTCATTAATAAACCCCAGACTGTATATCCTGCTTCCATCAATGCTGAATTCAGGATATTCACCAATTTGCAACGCAGCTTTTATTTCGGTGTTGTTCCTGTAGTTATAAATATTTATTTCCGGATCGGGATAACGCTGATAAACCACAGTCTTGTTATCGGGCGAAGCAAAATAGCGTGGATATTTATAATCAATTTTCTTCAGGACATTACCTGTTGCGATGTTGATTATTTCTCCATTACCGCCTTCTTCAATAAATCCGATTGTACCATCCGGGGATATATCAAGAATGCGTCGGTCGGAATTGTAAAGCAGCTCTCCGGTAAAATAATTGATGATACTTTTTTTAGAATAGCTTCCGGAAAGATAGTAGCTGCCTTGCTGACTAAATAACGAATAGAAGTTTTCGGGTTTGTCAACTTTTTTTCCAGGGTCAAGATCTACTGTTTTCTCAAAACCGAATCTTGTCATGTCCCAGAATCTTGCTTCTTTACTGTCGGTCGTAAATACAAGTTCTTTGCTTTTGTAGTTAACCGTCATGTGCTGCAGCCATGAAGTTTCATTTGAGAAGTCACGTATTTTTTCAAATGACTTCATGGAATAAATAGTTCCGCCGCCGGTGCTCCTGTCAAAGCAAACAAAATACCTCGCACTTGCCGTTGTAGAATACCTGCCGTCTAAATCGAAGTGCTTCACCTGTTCGTTTGTTGCCCGGTCAATTAAGCTCAGGAAATTAATGACATAATATTTTCCATCGCTTGAAAAATCTGAGCCTTCAATTGCACCATAATCTTTAATAATAGTGATTTTTTTTGTATCAAGATTTATCTTGTACACACTGCTTCTTGCATTCACAAACAGCTCATTGTTATCAGGTGCCATGCCAATATCGTTGGTAATAGTGTCAGGAAGCGAAAGACTGATTTTTGACCTTGCCTTAATACTAAATAAAGTAAGCTTATGCTGATTAAGGCAGGCAAGGTAGTTTTCATTGAACCTTACCTCATTAAAATTAGCGGTAGTTCCTGCCGGCACACTCCAATTGAAACTGTTCACCAGTATTCCATCTGCAGCATTTCTTATTTCCACTGTAGCATTATCTGCCACGCAAATCCTGGTCCCGTCGGTTGAAATAGCAATAGATTTTTTAGTATATAAATTCGAAGAAGGATCAAGAAACTCATATTCCATTTTACCTGTTATTGCATCCCAGTATTCCCATCCATTTTCGAGCCGCACAGTAATGTGCCTGCTATCTGCCATAAACTTTACCTGGTACCAGGCCCCCTGCGACATCTGCAATGTTTTTAATTGCCGGCCTTCTGCAATACTCCAGATCTTAATTGATTTGTCAGATGCAGCTGTTGCAACCAGTCTTTCATCAGGAGAAATGGATACTGCCTGCACAGGACTTGTATGGCCTATCGGTATTCTCAATTCTACCTTCTGGGCAAAAGATTTTATTGTAAAAAATACCGACAATAAAAAAACTGTACATTTCATGATATTCTTCTTACAGGCATTTCATCAATAGACAATTGTTACAACAAATCATTTATTATATACAAACTGTAGTTACAATATCTGTTTCAACTCAATCGCAAAATCAAGTTTCATTTTTAAGATGATCGGGTTCTTGGGATCATCGTTGATCCATAATTCCTGCGAATCATCTCTGTCACGTGAAACCAGGTGAATGCAGCGGATGTATTTATCCTGGTCATCAACCTTCACAACATAAAATGGATCTTCTTCATCTACCACCTGAAAAACCTGTGCGCTGAAAATACTTGCCTGGATGAAAGACTCTCCCTTTGTCTTCAGTTCATTAAAAACCGCATTACTTACCCATACAGATGTTTCAGCATCAAGATCATGATTGCCATTACTGAAACGGTTCATCTGCACATGCGCTGTATCTAAAGCATCTTTGCTGATGTTTACCACACCATTAATACCTACATCCCCAGTCATTTTATATTTAAAAGAAATTCCTTTATCCATATCCACTTTAGGATTGGTTACCCTGAAATCGTAGGTATTTCCCTGGAAAACCACTTCATAAATATAAGTGCGTTGCATAGATGGTTTAACCGGCGCCATCACATCCGGGCAGTTAAATTCTTTTTGCCAGAAATCTCCCGTACCAAATTTATCACGAAGCGTTACTGCATCTTCACACGCTTTTTCGCTGTTGCCAATTTCGTTGTAAAATGAGCCTCTTCTTCTGTAATAAATTGCCTGAGGATCTTTTTCAATAAACTCTGTTGCCTTTGCAATACCGTCTTCAAAACGTTTATCAATCAAATAGCACCTGAAGTATTCACGTATCACATCTTCGGTATTGTTTCCGTTTGCCATTTCATTTTCCAGCAATTTATAAGCTTCGCTTTTTTTACCGGCTTTATGCAAAACGGCAGCATAAGTACTTGCATAGTCTTTTTTGTACTGTCCTTTAAGCAGGTTATAGCCCTTCTCAACATACTGCAATGCCTTATCGGGCTGGTCTGCATCTGCAAAATCAGCGCCATACATGATATATGGAATACCATTTTTCGGCGCAAGGGTCATGGCTGATTTATAGTAAATATCAGCCGGCCTCTTACTTTTTACAAACTCAAACTGGTATGGCACCAGGCAAATATTGGTGGCTGCCGTATCTTTATTTTTATACCATTTTTTAAAAGTTTCAATAGCCGGTTTATCCATTTTCAGCATTACCTGGCTCACTACTTTTTTTACAAAGGCATTTTCTTCCTTAGGATTTCTTTTTAACAATGTATCTGCAATCGGAATAACCGCCTTGAATTTTTTTCTTTTAAAATTGCGCTCCATTTGTTTTCTTAACTCTTTGGTAGGCACTACCGGTACCACTTTGGCTACAGCCGGCGTTGCCGCAGCAACAACCTTGGGCTGCTGTGCAAATAAATTAAGACTGGATAAACTGATTACTATCAGCAATAAGAATTTGTACATAATGATTGGTTTTGTTTATTTTTTTCTGGTTTATTTTATTATGATGATAGGGAAATCGTTTCCGTAACTGTAACTGGCCGGGTACTGCGGCGTGCCTTTATATTTCTGTGTTATTTCGGGCACTTTAGTTTGCAGGTATGCATCCAGTTGTTTTACGGTTAATTTTTTATCCGGTGGATTTGTATCGCCTTTAAATGCCTCCAGCAAACAATACGTAAATGATCCATGACCCAGCTGAGAAAACTCGGATGCAAACTGCTCGCTGCCTGATGCAGTAAGCCATTGGGTACCGGTTGCCCTGGCCAATTGCGCAATGGCTTTTTCTTCAGCCGCTCCCCTTGCACCAGCCACTACTTCCAGGGCTCCCGCACTCTGGCATGCATCTAAAATAAAGAGCTGCTTTTGTGCTTTTATTTCTTTACTCATTTGCTGCAAAGCTGCTGCACTAAAACCCTTTTGCGCAAGTGCACCGTCGTTACCATACAACTGTGTTACATCATAAGGAACCAGGAAAAATTCTTTCTTATCATTTACAACACCATGGCCGGCATAATAAAACACAAACAGATCCTGCGGATTGGCAGCAGCTTTTATTTTTTCAAAAGCTGCGCTGATGCCTTCCCTGGTAGCTTCCGCATCTTTTAATACCGTGGTATTTATTTTACCAAACAAACCCTGAGAACCTGCAGTAAGCGCTTCCGTAAATGCTGTTGCATCTGCCTGTGCATAATTCAATGTGTATTTAGGATTTTTATACGTGTTTACACCAACTACCAACAAATAAAGTTGAATGTCATTTTCCTTTGGTTTAACCGGTATCACCAAAGGTTTGTAATCGGCAACCAATTCTGCAGGTACACTTTCGGTCCGCTGGCTGTTAATCGCAATCGCTTTAAAATTGTTGGGTCCCGCATTTAATGTAACAGAGAAAGTTTTGGTCATTGTCTTATCGCCTTTGTTCTCATCTTCCACAGTGAGGTTTCTTGTGGTGTGTACCAGCTTTCCGTTTTGGTACAAACGAATCTCAGTCACCACATCTTTCAGCCCATCGGCTTCTGCCTTAATCGTTACCTGTTCTTTATCCACCTCCACTGTTTTCACATCATCTGCTACTTCCAGGTTGCGTTCTGCAGTTTGCAAACTAATTTTTATAGAAGGCGGAGATTTTACATCTCCAATATCGGGCACATTGTTGGGCAGCGTATTATCCCATATCTGTTTCAGCAAACCCGGTACATAATATTTTTCGTACAAACTTTCCAACGGAATAATTTCTTTGCCCTTGGTAAAATACATTTTTTTCAATGCGTCCGGCGTTGCATCAAAACGCCCGTCATCGGTTAGCAAAACCCAATCGGCAGATTTTTCGAACATATATAATTTACCGATCTGCCTTTTCTTTTCCATATCCCAAAAACAAAGTCCGCCATATTCTTCGCTCAGCATATAACGCTCATTCTTCATAAAAACCAGGCCACTTACATCGTCACCTGTGCCGGGTATAATACCGTTTGTTTTCCTGTTTACTACATCAACCAATCCTATATTGTAACCGGCATTGCTATTGGGGTCAATAGAAATTTGCGTAGCTGCTGTTTTTCCACTTGGAGCAATGTAAGTCGAATACACTGCTGGCGGCAGTTGAACAATCGGGCCCGATTCTTTGCCCGTTTCCGGATCAAGGTAAATAAGTTTATCGTTTGAAGTAAACAGCAGCCTTTTGCCATTTTCAATAAAGCGGAGATTTTGGATATTGGCAGATTGGTAACTCCATTTTTCGTTTTTGTCGGATAGATCGACACAGGAAATAAAATTACTGCTGTCGCCAAATATCTCTTTCACATTGTCTCTTGCTTCAGCAAAGAGGATCATCTTTGTATTATCCGGAGAGATATCACAGAATTTGTTTAGTCTTTCAAACGTTCCATAATGGAGCCCCATGGGGATATCCACAATGTACAATACCTTCAGCGTTTTAAGATCCAGTACGTAAATACCCTCATCACCAATCATTGCCAGCAGGTTCAGGTCATCAAAGATCTGCATGCCCACAAAATCTTTTTTCATCGCATTGATCTTTGTAACCGATTCGTATTCAATTTTAGAAACATTGGGATCGAAGCGATACAAACCGTAAGATTGGTTATAGATAAACCCGGTTTTGCCATCTTTAGTAAGTCTGTATAAAAAGTTGGAATAATCAATTTTTTCTGTGGATGATAACGGCGGTACAATTCGCATATTAAATACCCCGTTCTCAAAACTCAGTGTTCTGTCTTTCAGGCAAACTCCATTTGTATGTTTAAAAACAAACTGCACATAACTATCCAGCGGAAACTCACCATAGCGGGAAACGACCTCCTGGGTTACCGCATTGTTCTTCGTCATTTCCAGTCCGTTTACATAGCTATTGGCAGATGCCGACATGGCAAAAGTCAGCTTATCAACAATACCCGCCTTCTCTCCTTTGGGTAATTCTTTTTTTGCAGATGCTGTAAAATCGGCCGGGTTAAAAACCATGAAATTATTCTGGTACATCAACCCAACTTTTCCCGATGAGGAAAAATAGGAAGTAACATTGTTTGTGGCCGTAACATATTCATCTTTAAAAAGCATTTTTGATTTACGCAGGGGCTGATAAGTTTTACGGTCAAGTTCCTGCACATTCAATATTTTTTCTTTTTCGCCACCAAAAGCAAGGATATTTCCATTAGGTAAAAAGGCAAACGGATACAAAAAGAGTTTATCGCTGAAATATTTTTTAATTGCTCCGCTTGCTGCATCCACCAGCCAGCCTCCTAAAACCTGGTCGTACACCAAAATATCTTTTCCATCAGGCGAAATGCTGAGTCGGGTTACTTCATGTGTTGCCTGTGTAACAACATCAATTTTTTGAAGTAACGTTGTTTTGCTATTAGCCAGCCCTATCTTTTCAAAAACATACGTATCGTATGTTTCGCCGTTTATACCAGCAGTAAATAATTCAGTACCGTCCGGTGAGAAAACCATGGCTGTTCTTCTGCCATTTACTTTTACGCTGTTGGTTATCGCAAATTTATCAAAATCGAAAAAGTAGATCGTGTCTTCAATTTGCATAGCCAATAAACGGCTTGCATTATCAATCGTCATATTAATGCGGCCTCCGGCAAAACGTTCATTATTCTTGCGGCCGGGTGCCAGGTTCTTTAAAAGGCTACCCGTTTTATTATCCCATAATTTCAATCCTTCGCTACCTGCTGATACCAGCCACTTGTCATCCGGAGAAATAATAACAGACCTGGCAACGTGGGTTGCAGGGATGATGAGTTCCGGGCGCTGGGCCAATAACTTCAACGGTATTGCAACAACAAACAGTAAAATAACTGTTGCGAAAACTGAAAGAAATTTAAAATGCTGCTTCATGCTGCGGTTCATTATTTTTATTTTACCATGATGATCGGAAAATCATTTCCATAACTGAAACTTACCGGGTATTGTGCTGTGCCTTTATATTTCTGAGTTATCTCAGGCACTTTTGTTTGCAGGTAAGCATCCAGGATCTTAACCGTTAGTTTATTATCTCCCGGGTTTGCATCACCTTTAAAAGCCTGTAACAAACAATAAGTAAAAGATCCATGGCCCAGTTGCGAAAACTCAGATGCGAACTGTTCACTGCTGCTGGCCGTAAGCCAGTAAGTTCCGGTAGCCCTTGCCAGTTGCGCAATGGCTTTTTCCTCGGCTGCTCCCCTTGCGCTAACCACTGCATTTAATACGCCGGCACTCTGGCAGGCATCTAAAATAAACAATTGTTTTTGTGCTTTTATATTTTTACTCATTTGCTGCAGGTCATCAGCACTAAAACCTTTTTGTTCCAGGGCTCCGTCGTTACCATACAACTGTGTTACATCATATGGCACCAGGAAGAATTTATTTTTATCGTTGATAACACCATGGCCTGCATAATAAAACACAAACAGGTCCTGTGGCTTTGCAATAGCTTTTACCTTTTCAAAAGCTGCAGCAATACCTTCTTTGGTAGCATCTGCATCTTTTATAAAAACGGTATTTACTTTTTCAAACAGGTCTTTTGATCCTCCCGTCATTGCCTCAGAAAAAGAAGTAGCATCAGCCAGGGCATAATTCAAATTGTATTTCGGGTTCTTGTAGCTATTGATACCAACCACCATTAAATGTAGCGTGGTGACTGCTTTTACCGGTGCGTCAATATTAAGCGCAGTGTAACTAACAATTAACTCTGCCGGTTTGCTTTCAGTTCTTTCGGTGTTAAAAGCAATAGCTTTAAACTTGTTTTCGCCTGGCGAAAGTGTAACAGAGAATGTTTTAACAGATGATTTTTCAGAAGCTTTTTCATCTTCCACAACCAGGTTTCGGGTTGTTTCAACCAGCTTACCATTTTGAAACAGGCGTATTTCTGTTACACCGTCATTCGGACAATCGGCCTGCACTTTTATTTTAACCTGTTCGTTCTCGCTTTTAACAACAGCCATATCATCTTCTACCGATAGATTGCGCTGTATTTGCTCTGCGCTTATTTTTACTTTGGGTGCATCCTTTATGGTGACAATGTTTACCGGCGGTGCAACAAAATTTTCGCCTTCCAAAATGCGGGATAATAAACGGGGGGTGTAAAATTGTTCGTAGCCTGATTCCAATGGCAATATATCCAACCCTTTTGTATAGTGCATGTTTTGCATGGCTGGTTGTGTTCCATCAAAGCGGCCAGCCCTGTCAACAATTACCCAATCCTTTTCTCCAAAAAACACCATGGTGGCAGCCAGGGACTTTTTGGTCATATCCCAGATGCTGATTGATCTGTCAATATTGCCGTAAAAGATAAATTTTCCATTGCTGGTAATATCCATAACTCCAATCGTTCTGGCATTAATCGTAAGGGAACTGGTTATTTTATTTGCTGAAAGATCATAGGTCTCTATATTTTTTTTCCCATCACCATAAACAAAAGCATTTGTACCGGGTATAGTTTTTAAAGAGAAGCCCATTGCCTCGCTGGAAAGGCCCATAGTAGATTCTACCCCCGTATTCGTGTTCCAGCTATACATCAGGTGAAATTCATTTACACCAACAAGTAGGCTTTCATCTTTACTAAGCAACATGTATTTTATTTTCCTGCTCTTACTATAACTGTTTACATGTTCAAAGCTTTTTAAGATAGTGCCTGTTTTTATTTCTACCTTATCAATTTTATTATTGCCTTCGTAACCTACATATAAAACCTTATCATCTTTGGTGAATAATAAAGAATAGGCGGATGTCTGCAATTTTATACTGTTGATCTTTTTCCCGTCTTCTACATTATAAAAATAAAGTTGTGGCTGCGATTCGTAGTTATCAGTGGTAACCAGTATTTTATTATTATTTGAAAGCGCAAATGCTGAAGCACTCTTGCCAGACAGGATACGGTCTATCTTATTTGAAATATCAGCATCAAATATTCTACCCCCGCCGACAGAAGCAATATCGGAATTGTGCATACTGTTTATGATGCTTCTGCTGTTGATATCGGTTAACATGGCTCCATTCAGATCAAATTTTTGCAGGAAAAGTCTTTCACTACGGTAATCACTGCTGCCATATAACAGCACTAACGATTTCTGATCCGGCGTTAAAGCAAGATCCTTCACGGCATTTGCCGGGCTGCCAAAAGTTTTCTCCACCTGGCTGTCTTTCAAATTCCATTGTGCAATAAACCCATTGGAATTGATACCTTCATAAAGTTTTGTAGCATCTGCATTAAACAAAATAGCTTTGGTAAAAATACCTTCGCTGTTAAAAGTTTGCAGGTACTGCAATGAGGCCACGTCGTACACAAGAAATGATGTTCCGGCCTTGGTAACCATATACCGGCTGTCTTTACTAAAACTCACGGTGTTAATAGAACTATCCTGGATACCGGTAAATTTTTTAATGATTTTTTTGTTGGCTATGTCTAAAAGTTGAACAGTACCTTCACCATCTTCATATCGTGTAATTGCCAGCAATTTCCCGTCTGGACTTAAGTAGAAATCATCCTTATCTAAATTTTCAAATTCATCTGTGGCAGTTATCTGTCCAGTGGCTGTATTGATAGTAGTGATGTACCCTTTGTTTGTAATCACATCTGTAAAATCAAAAGATGCACTCACCTCTATATAATTACCGGTAGTCGCCGCTATTATATTATTCGCATCATCAAAAGCAAGCCTGGGCTTTTTTCCTTTGATGGATACAAACTTTGGCGATGACAGGTTATCTGCATCCCAGATCTTCACCTGGTTATCTGATGCTGTTACCAATATCTTACCATTGGCACTTACAAGTATCTGTGTGATACTTCCGTTGTCATGAATTTTTTTATTGAGTATTTCTTTGCCAGCATTTACAAGGTCGATAATGAGTAAAATATAGCCTCTGGCTATGTAAAGCTTTTTACTATCCGGGCTAAATACCAGGCTGCTAATACTGCTTAAAATAGACGGATCCAGGTTATTGTCAAAAGTCTTTACTTCTTTCCCCGTTTGCATATCCCACAATTTTACAGCTCCCTTATCATCGCCACTGGCAAGCCATTTTTTATCGGGAGAAATTGCCAGCGATTGTATGTCAGCATTATGCCCTCTTGGTATTACCAATTGGGGTGCCTGCGCAAAAGACAACTGTGCAAGAAACACGAATGCAAAAAAAAGAATTCCTTTCATGATACAATTTGAAAATAAAATGCCTGTTAAAACTGCAGTAAGTTTTGATCCTATAGTATTAACAGGCATTTTAGTAATATTTAATTATGCTTTATCTCAATCATCAACGGCACTACGGTTCCTGCAACATTTTCTTTTACCACAAAGCCTACTTGCGTACCTGCATAACTAATGTCTTCTTTTTTGATCAGCTTATTACCTAATGCAGCAATAATTTTTGATGACAGTCCTCCCTGGTTATTTCCCATCGTTCTTAACATATCATCCATGTTCAGTTTCTCTTTTGAATACAGGATCAATAAATAGTCGATACCCTTGTTTTCATCCATCTTAATTATTTTGGTATCACTTGGGAAAGCTACCACAGTATTGGCTCCAACGTGTGTGCTGGTCATATCATCAAAAGGCAGGATCTTATTTATCTTCCCGGTGAGATCTGTTGCGAAAGCGTAGATGTACGCTTCTTTATCAATGTCCATATAAAAACGGAATTTCGTTCCGCTGCTGTAGCTATTCATCATGGTGTACGCAACCAGGTCTTCCTTGGCAGCTTTTTCCTCTTCAACAACCAGGTTTCTGCTGCTGATCCGGTTTACAGGCATATCGTCACCGGTATTTAATTTAAACTCAATGGAACCACTTAAAAAATTCTCTGCTACCGGAGGTGCTGGTGGAACTGGTTTTGGATCGGGGGCTGGTATTGGTTTTGGATCTGGAACCGGAACAGGCTTTGGATCGGGCACAGGTGCAGGAGGAACCGGCTTAGGGTCTTCTTTTTTTTCATCGGGTATTTTTGTATACGGACTTGCAAATGGCTGTATGGCATAGTTGCACCAACTGTAAAAGTCATTGTATTTTATCCAGATCTTTCCATGGTCTGCCCAGTCTGCACCCCAGCTATTTAATACCTGGAATGCGCCACCGGCCATATTATCATCATAACCAATCACACACATGGCGTGCTTATTATGTTTCCAGGCTGTATCAACAGAAGACTCTCTTGCATCAGGATTCCATACAGCAGATTTGATGTCTAAAAAACTTTGTGGTAAAGTAAAAGAAACTGAGATGGGGCTTCCTTCGGTCAAAGCTTTTTTGGTAAGGTCAATAGCTTCTTCCTTTGTTTTTAAATAAGCATCATCTTTTGAATACCCCTTGGCCGCAAATAAAAAACTGGCATCGGCAATCTTATAATTTACCGCTTCATTCTTGGCAGTTTCTGTAATGGTTGAACCACATTTATATGGGATAGTTCTGAGCGTGGCATCTCCTTTATCAATCAACGTGATCAGTGCGTTAATGATACTGCTTCCAAACTGGCAGTTATAGTCTTTGCTGTCTTTGATCTGTTCGTATAAAAAAGTAGGTGAAAAAGCATATTTATTGATCAACGTCTTATCTGTAAGATCGTGTGTTATTGAATACAGGATCGTTGCTACCCCGTAGCCGTTGGCCCAGGCAGTGCAAGTTCCAAAATTCCCCTGGTCGCCGGGAGTAGGGCTGTATTTTTCGAGGGAATAACTGCTGGGCAAACCCCTGAAGCTACGTTCAGATACCCTTACTTTTTGTGGCGTTTTGGAGATCAGTTCCAGATTGATCACCTCGCCCATGGCAAATTTACGTTGGGCAAAAGACGTAATTGTACAAACCAGGAACAGAGAAAACAGCAATACTAATTTCTGCAATTTCATATAATTATTTTTTATAAAAATAATCGAACAGTACTATTGCAGTAATACCCTGCACAGGGTATTTTGGTTTATATTTTGGCCAGATCATGACTTATAAACCAACCTTTTGCCAATAAATAAAAAAGCCGCTCTTAACAGAGCGGCTTGTAAAAATATTTTTGCTTAATTAGATTCTGAAGTGAGCAAAAGCCTTGTTAGCTTCAGCCATACGGTGTGTATCTTCTTTCTTTTTAAATGAAGCGCCTTCACCTTTGCTTGCAGCTACAATTTCATTAGCTAATTTATCAGCCATGCTGCGTCCGTTCCTTTCACGGCTATACCTGATCATCCATTTGATGCTTAAAGATATTTTTCTGTCAGCACGAACTTCTGAAGGTATCTGGAAAGTAGCACCACCAATACGACGGCTACGTACTTCAACACCTGGAGTAATATTAGTCAGCGCTTTTTTCCAAACCTCGTATCCATCTTCTCCGGTTTGTTTGGCAACTTTATCCAATGCGTTGTAAAAAATGATGTATGCACCACTTTTTTTACCTTCCCACATCAGGTTGTTTACAAAACGAGTAACCAGTTTGTCGTTGAATTTAGGATCTGGTGCTAATGGTATCTTTTTCGGTTGTGTCTTCCTCATTGTTATTTATTTTGACCCGGCACACATGCCCGGTCATTTATTGAATTTATTTTTTAGCTTTTTTGGTTCCGTACTTACTGCGGCTTTGCTTACGGTCTTTTACACCGGCAGTATCCAAACTACCACGTACTATATGGTAACGTACACCTGGCAGATCTTTTACCCTTCCACCACGGATCAGCACAATACTATGTTCCTGTAAATTGTGTCCTTCACCCGGGATGTAGGCGATAACCTCAATTTTGTTGGTTAAACGTACTTTAGCTACTTTACGCAAAGCTGAGTTTGGTTTTTTAGGCGTGGTAGTATATACCCTGGTACATACACCGCGGCGCTGCGGACAGCTATCCAAAGCCCTTGATTTGCTTTTCGCTTTAATTACTTCTCTTCCTTTTCTTACTAATTGTTGTATTGTAGGCATTTTGTGCTTTTAAATTTCGGACGGCAAAGGTAGGATTTTGGATTTGATTTTGGAAACTAAAAAGTAAAAAAAATCAAATTTTATTAACATTTCCACAAAAAACCGCCTTTTGAGGGCGGTTTTAGTATAATTTAAAGTGCCAGAAACTTAAATTTTGAGCATCCAGCCATAATTATCGGCCGACTGGCCATACCTGATGGCATTCAGACGCTTTTTTACTTCCGGGGCGGTCTTCCAGCTATCTACATCAAATTCCATTACAAAATCCTTGTAACGCAGTTCTTTGATCATAGATATGGTAGCAGCAGTTCCCGTACCAAACACTTCATATAAAATACCCGCTTTATAGGCATCTATTACATCGTCAATACTCAAACTTCTTTCTTCTACATTAAATCCCATTTCTTTCAACATTGCCATAGTGCTATCTCTTGTAACACCGGCCAGTATGGTACCTTCCTTCAGATCGGGCGTAATGGCCGTATTTCCTATTATGAAAAATACATTCATAGTTCCGCACTCCTGCACATATTTATGTTCAAAAGCATCCGTCCACAAAACCTGGTCGTAGCCTTTTTGTTTGGCCTGGGCTGTTGCATACATAGCCCCGCCGTAATTGCCGGCAGCTTTGGCATATCCAACACCACCTGGCACGGCACGTACATATTTCTCTTCCACATAAATACGCATGGGAGCATTGTAGTAAGGCCCTGTAGGACTTAAAATGATCATGAATTTATATTTATCACTTGGCCTCACACCAATCATATAATCGCTGCTGAACATGAAGGGACGTATATATAAGGAATGATCTTCCTGCTGTGGTATCCAGTTTTTGTCCAGTTCTACCAACATACGCATACCTTCCATAAAAATTTCTTCAGGCACTTGTGGCATTTGCATTCTTTCGGCAGAAATATTAAAACGCCTGAAATTGTCTGCCGGCCTGAATATAGAAACTTCACCGGCTTCGTTTTTATAGGCTTTTATCCCTTCAAAAATGGCCTGGCCGTAATGCAATGCTGCAAGTGATGGGTCAAGCAATAAGGGTTGGTAAGGTTTGATCTCAGCATTCTTCCATTCGCCATCCTCGTAATCTACTTCCAGCATGTGATCGGTAAAGTACTTGCCGAAGGGAATGTTTTCAAGATTGATGTTTTTGAGTTTACTCTGTTCTACTTTGGTAACATTAATATTTTCAGCTGCAATCATATTCCTTAATTTTACTGCAAAGAAACGAAAAAAGCAAGAGTTTGCTTTACATGATTATGAGTTTAGACAATATTCAACTTCCGGATACCATTTTGCAGGCTTTGTATAGCAAATGCCTGTACGATTTAGATTCGGACAAATCAGTTTTAACCGAAATACAACAAAGTTCCGGTATCAGTTTTCTGGGCACCAATCAGAAAAAAATTGTTATACTAGTCAACTGCGATACATCCATTTACCTGCCTGATGAAGAACTTAATTTTTTGCTGGGCATTTTAACCGCCTGCAAATTAAGCATGGCCGATGTAGCACTGGTAAACCTTAGTAAAAACCCGGGGGTAACATATCCTGTTCTGTCTGAGCAACTGAATGCAGAAAAAGTGTTTTTATTTGGGCCCGATGCTTCGGTTCTGGAATTGCCGCTGCAGTTCCCGCATTACCAGGTTCAGCCTTTTAATAACCAGGTATACCTTTCCGCAGCTTCTTTACAAGAATTACAGGCCAATAAAGAGGAGAAGATGAAACTATGGAACTGCCTGAAAAAGATATTTTCACTTTAATAATTTACCAGCGTTGAACAATTTAATATTTGCCACCAATAATCATAATAAGGTTCAGGAAGTAAGAGCTGTTTTAAGAGGGCTTTTCAATATCATTACATTAAAAGAAGCGGGTATTGATATTGATATACCAGAGCCGCACAATACGCTGGAGGCCAATGCTACAGAAAAATCAAAAACGATCTTTACTTTAACAAGGCAAAATTGTTTTAGTGAAGATACGGGGCTGGAAGTAGAAGCCCTGGATGGCGAGCCTGGCGTAAAAAGTGCCCGCTATGCAGGCGAAGACAGGAGTTTTGATGATAATATTGAAAAGCTTTTGAGTAAACTATTACCTTTTGAAAACAGGTCGGCACGTTTCAGAACCGTGATATCGTTAATACTGGATGGCAAAGAATATTTTTTTGAAGGCATTTGCCCGGGTAAAATTATCAGCGAACGAAGAGGCACAAATGGTTTTGGTTACGACCCGGTTTTTGTGCCCGATGGAAGCGACAACAGCTTTGCCGAAATGGATATGGATGGAAAAAACAAATTCAGTCACCGGAAAAAAGCAATGGAAAAACTGATCAGTTTTCTGACAAAATAAAATGGCAAGAATTAAACTGGACATACCTGAAAATATTATCGGAACATTTGTTATTCCTGTACGTATTGGTGATATCAATTACGGCAACCATGTAGGCAATGATGCATTCGTAAGTATCATTCATGAAGCCCGTATGCAATGGTTAAAACAATATGATTACACCGAATTAAAAATTGAAGGGATCGGGTTGATCATGAGCGATCTTGCTATTGAATTTAAAAGCGAATCTTTTTATGGCGATGTGGTGGAAGTAAGACTGGGAGCGGCTGATACATCCCGGGTAGGTTTTGATCTGTACTATCAGTTATTTGCGAAAAGAAACAATGAGTATGTGCTGCTTGCCAAAGCAAAAACAGGTATGATTTGTTATGATTATGGTGCAAAGAAAGTAGCCGCCATTCCTGAAAAACTAATTGGCATACTTGCCAGCTAAGAACTACCCCTCATTCCATATTCTCCAGTTCTCCTCTGCCTGGATGAGAAGCATTTCAAATCCATTTTCAATGGTCGCACCACGCTCTTCTCCTTTTTGTAAGAATAAAGTTTTAGCAGGTGCATACACCAGGTCGTATAAATAATGATCAGCAGTCAATAAGTGATAGGGAATATCAGGACAGGTATCTTCTGCAGGTGACATCCCCAATGGCGTGCTGTTAATAATGATATTGTGATCACTGATAATTGTTTCGGTAACATCAGCATAGGATATCAGGTCTACTGCAGCGTTTCTTGAAACTACCAAAAATGCTATTCCCATTTTTTTAAGTACATACTGAACTGCTTTAGATGCTCCGCCAGTACCAAGAATCAATGCTTTTTTATGCTCGGGTTGTATTTTTTTTAAAAAGGATCTTTCAAAGCCAATAATATCTGTATTAAAAGCCTTCAGCTCATCTCCCCGCACCCTGATACAATTAGCTGCACCTATCTGCCTTACTTCTTCAGATAAATTGGAAATATACTTCAGTACTTTTTCCTTGTATGGAATTGTAACAGCAAGACCTTTTAGTGCAGGATGCTCATTTAAAAGAACAGGAAATTCTTCTATACTTGTTAAAGGGAAAACATGAAATGCAGCATCTTCTATCCCTTCCCCTGCTATTTTTTCAGCAAAATATTGTTGTGAAAAAGAGTGGGTTAAAGGATAACCGATAATGCCGTAGGTTTTCATTATACCGTTTCTTTGTTCAGGTATAAATGAAAAGTATCGCCACGTAAACCGATACGCATTGCTTCCAAAGGAATAACTTCATTTGGTGCAATATTGCCCAGGTTTACGTTACAGCCAATCAATTCTAAAAAGTAAAGCTGCTGTGCTTTTTGCGGTGCTTCCCAGATGATCTTTTCTTCCGGTATCTGTGTAAGTATTTCCTGAACCAACCCTTCTCTCACTTCACCTGTTCCCCTGTATATACCCACATTACCCGCTTCACGGGCTTCTGCAATTACATAGGTGGCGCCGGCACTCAGTTCAGCCCTCATCAGTTCAATCCATTTGTATGGTGGTATTATGTGAGCCGCGTCTTTACTGCCTACCTCACTTAATACTACACCAATCTTTGCCAGCTTTTCAATATAACCGCATTTTTCGGCATGCGGAATTTCTATAGATCCATCGCTTACTTCCATATAGCTTACACCAAATTCTTTACATACATTGATATAATCTTCAAACTGGTTCCTGATCAGAAAAGCTTCGAACAAAGTACCACCAAAATAGATAGGCATATTATGAGACCTGTAAACCTCCAGCTTTTCTTTTAAATTGGGCGTAACGAACGAAGTGCCGAAACCCAGTTTAACCACATCTACATGCGGCGATGCTGCACTCATAAAATTCTTTGCTTCTTCTACACTTAAGCCTTTATCCATCACCATGGTAATGCCATGGGTGCGTGGTTGTTGGGTACGTTCCGGTATCTGGGAAAGATTGAAATTCATTATATCTGTTTTAGGATTGCAAATATAACTTAAGCAGTTCAATTAAGACTATGATATAGGTCACAGCAAAATATTTTGCCTAAATAGAGTGGCGTTTTTTGTAGCGTGCAATTAAATCAACTACCTGCTGTACCTGCAATATGGAAGGATTGATCTCTATGAATTTTTTAATAAGTTTGGGATTGCGGCTCATACCGGTTTCAAGGTGTAGCTGCGCTTCTTTTGACCTGCCCAATGCATATAAAAAAGCACTTCTATAAAACAGGAAGATGGGTTTGCCATCAGTTTGCTCAAAAGCAAAATTTGCGTATTCAAGTCCTTCTTCAAACATTTCTGCTTTATACAAGCATTTCAGCAACTCTGTCCAGCCATTTATATTTTTGGGCCTTACTCTAACCACATTTCCAAAATAAGTAATGGCATCTTCCAGTTTATTCAGTTCCATATAGCACTGCCCCATGGCCAGGTTATACTCTGGTTGCAGGCGGTGAATACGCATGGCAATCTCCAGGTTTTTGATAGCACTGTCCCAGGTGCCTTCATTCATATAGGTACAGGCAATCTTATAATTTAGCTGGGTATCTTCCGTATTTAAGTGGCTTGCTTTACGGTAGTTAAAACGTGCTTGGGCAAAATTTCCCATTTTATCGTAACAATGGCCAATAGCTTCATAAATAACATCTTCTGGCCGGGCCAGCTCCAGCACTTTTTCAAGTACTTCTATGGCATCTTTATACCTGCGCAGGCGAATATAAGCATCGCCCATATTTCGCAAAGCGAAGTCAAATTTTTCATCGATGGCTATGGCGTATTCATAAGCATCTATCGCCTTTTCATAGAGTTTTAAGCCTTGGTATGCAGCTGCCAGGTTAAACCAGGCCAGTTCGTTAAATGGGTATTCTTCAATGATCTGCTGGTGCAACCTTATCCCCTCTTCATTTCGGCCGGTAAAATCAGTCCAGAAACAAATTTTGTATAAGGCTTCTTCATTATTAGGTTCCTGTTCCAGGATCATTTTAAGGCAGTCGAATACCTTGTCAAAGTTTTCGTAATCGTCATATACATCTGCCAGCTCAAACAGCAGGTCCAGTTTTTCTTCCCCATCAAAATCATGAATGGCCGCTTCCAGCACTTCTGCAGCTTTTTGCTGCATATCCAGCGCCAGGTAAGCATCTGTTTTCAATATCAACAGGTTTGTATCTCTGCTATCCAGCAATTCAGCCTCATTTAAAACAAAAAGAGCTTCTTTATATTCACGCAGTGCAATTAAAATATCGGCTTTTTTCAGCATCAACATGGCGGAATAGGGATATTGCTCAATACCATAAGCGGCTGCCTCCAAAGCCAGGTTCAACTGTTCTTTTTCATCAAAATGATCTATAATACGTTCAAAGGAATCTTCTTCAATAAAGGAGTTGGGTTTGCCTGCCTTGAGGTTCTCAAATTGCTGGAGTAATGCTTTTAATTCTTCTCTGTCCTGACGGTAAGGATATTTACTCATGGGCTGTAGGTTATTGTAAATTAAGCTGTTTTGAAGAAATAATCAACTTTTTGTAACAATTTTTAAATATTAACGTTAAAAGAATGTAAAAAGAATTGATGAATGGTGTGGAAATACCAATTATTTTTCAATATATTTGTTTCAGAAATTTGAACCCAATGTTAAAAAAAGCCAAAATGATACTGGTAGTACTTATGCTAAGCGGCATAGGTTTTAGTGCTATGGCTGATAAAGGCATTGGCAAAAAGAGCAAAAATAAGGTTAGCCTCAATATCAATTCCGGAAATTCGATCAGGAAATCGATTTCACTGAATCTTAAGTCCGGCTTAAAATATACGGGTAGTTTAATGGCTAACCAGCAGGTAAGCGGCTCATCTTATTTTAACAGTACTTTACTTACCTATCAAAAAGGTAATACAGTTTATATAATTCCTCAAAAGCAGGTTTATACAGTACCAGAAATAAAACCTGGTTATACTGGCCTTAAACTGATCATCAAAACGCACTAAAAAAGCTTAAGTTTTTCTTAAGCTTTTTTTATATCCCCTGTTTTATCAATTTCCTTTTTTAAGATTCTGGTTTTCTTCATAGGTCATTACCCTGTAACCTGTAACAGGAAAATCGAATAATGAAACCTGTACAGCATCGTAATTTATTTTTGAAAGTGTGTACCTGAATTTCATTTTACCAGATTCAATTTCATACTGTACTGCAAGCCCGGGTAATGTGCTGAAGGTAGGATCGTACTCTTTGTTTGCCGGCATTAGCTCCGGTGTATAATATACCTCAAAGGTTTTTCCATCGGGCATTTTGGCAATTGCCTTTTTAGTATTGTACCCTGCAATAGTTTTTGTTTCGTTGGTAAGTTCAAACCTGATATTGCTGTACATTTTATGCTTGGCAAGCCAGTTTTCCTTTGTTAAAGTGATCATTAATTTCTGGCCGCTAAACTCCTTTAAAATAACCGCATTATTCGTTTTTGAATTATAAATGGTTATTTCTTTTCCCAGGGAACTAACCATATCGGTACGGCTGTTATTTCCTTTCAGGTAAACAGTAGTTGTAGCTCCTCCCAACGATGCTCCACCCTGAGCGCTATTTCCGTTCTGAATTTCCATATCATATACAATAGTGGCTTCAGCAATATTGCGCTGTGCATTTGCCGGCAACATCGCAATAAGCAAAACTGTACATGCGATAAGTACTTTCATCTTTTTCATTGTATCCATTATTTATTTAAAGGTACTATTTCGGTTAATATCTTAGCCAAAATGAACCTTTGTATACTATATATTAAAACCCGTGCCAGATTTGCGATTATTGTTAATAAAAAACCTGCAGTACTTTAACAGCCTGCAGGTTGTGAAATATTTAACTATACACTAATTTTTTCCATTCTTTTTCTTCATTTCCTGCAGTTTCTTGTTCTGCTCCTGCATCGCCATCATTCGTTCCTGGAATTTACTTTGCTTTACCGGCTTTTTCCTGTTTTCCTCTATTTGTGCCAGTATCTTCTCGTGGTTAATAATATATTTCTGAATTACGATCTGAAGTAAGAGCGTGATTGTATTTGATACCGTATAATACCAGGTTAAAGCGGCAGGCAGGTTATTAAACACACCCAACAGCATTACCGGGAAGATATAAGGCATATATTTCATTACAGGATTGCTGTTATCCTGCATGTTACTCATACTGTAAATAGAAATGATAAGACTGGTAACTGTTGCCGTAATGGTGAATAAGCTTACGTGATCACCATAGAAAGGAATTGAGAATGGTAATGTCGCAATAGAATCATAAGCTGCCAGGTCTTTTGCCCACAGAAAATTCTGCCCTCTTAAAGAAATATTGGATTGAAAGAAGTAATACAGCGACATAAATATAGGTATCTGCAGCAATGCCGGCAAACAACCTCCCAGCGGGCTTACCCCCGCTTGTTTCCAGAGTTTCATCTGGTCCATGCTGAACCCCTGCTTATCATCCCCATGCTTTTCCTTAAGCCTGTCAATTTCTGGCTTAAGCGCTTTCATTTTAGCACCGCTTAAATAACTCTTATACAAAATAGGAGAAGTTATTAAACGAATTAAAAGGGTAAGCAACAGAATTACGATACCCATACTGGCAATATTGCCTCTTAAGAAATCGAAAACCGGCAAAAGAAAATGGCGGTTGATGTATTTCACAAAAGCAAAAACACCACTTCCATAAGGAACAATGTTTTCCATTTTGTTATTATACTTGCTTAAAACATTGTAATCGCTGGGGCCATAATATAACTGCATGGCCACATTGGCTGCCGGACCTGTACCCAGTGGAATAGCGCAAGAGGCTGTGGTTTGCGAAACAACCTGCAATGAATCGGCAGGTAAAACCCATTTAACCGAAGCGTTCTCGAATTTATTTTTAGCAGTAAGTGCAGATACAAAGAACTGTTGTTTAAGGGCAATCCAATCCACCGCTTTATCAAATTTTTTCTCATCCCCTGATCCCATGTACTCAAAATCATAATTTCCATTCTTTACATAGCATAAATGGGTTTGCTGCCTTTCGTACTTAATACTTTTTTCTACCTGTGGCGCTTCAGTCTGCCACTCCAGGTTGATATTGTTTCCGGTTACTAGTTTATTGGCTCCAATAATCGACAAATTAAAATCAACCAGGTAACTGTCAGCCGGTAATGTATACTGGTGCGTTATTTCATCTCCTGTTGAATCTTTCAATACAAATGATATGCTTTGAGATTTATCTGCATTCACTGTTTTTTTGCTACTTACAAAAGCTATATCAGCTGTTTCAGGAGTTTTATCACCAGCATTGATTTTATAAGACAACCTGTTGAATTTACCATCAGCCAGTATCAGTGGTTTCCCATCAAATTTTTTGTAGTTTTTTAATTCCACAATTTTAGGTTGCCCGCCTTTGTTGGTAAATACAATTTTAACCAGGTTATTTTCCAGTGTATCCAACTGTTCTGTATTGGTAGTATCTGTTATAAAAGCAGTCGGTAATTTTTGCCTCGAGGCTAAAATGGAGTCTTTTACCTTTAGATCTTTCTTCAGCGCTGCAGTATCAACTTTAGGTTTTGTTTTTGCTATTGAATCTTCAATTCGCTTTTGTTCCGCCAGGTATGCCTGGTTGCTTCGGCTGTTAATTATAAACATGCCAATTAATAAGGCTCCTATCAGCACAAATCCAATAACCGTATTCTTGTCCATTCCCATTTTACTTGTTTTAGGTTGGCAAAGGTAATTAAAGTTTGATGGCTATACCTTACCAGTTAAAAAAAGCCTTTCCGGGTGGGGAAAGGCTTTTTATGATGAATTTGTTTTTACTATTTTTTTGCTTCCGGAGCAGCCGCTTTTGCAGCAGGCGCAGCAGCGGCTTTAGGAGCTGCTGATTCTTCTTGTTTCAGCTGCCTTGTCATAGTTACTGATGCGATTGGAATACGTGGAGAGTTTAATATCTCCATATTGTCGGTTGGTATGTCCTGAACACGAAGGTTTCCGTTCAACTCCAGCTTTTCGATATTAACTTCAATGTGTTCTTTCAGGTATTTTGGAAATGCTTTAACTTTTACAGTTTTCATTTTAAGCACCAGCTTTCCACCGGCTTTTACACCAACAGGCGTGCCTGTGTAGTGAAGAGGCAGTGTTGCTATTACTTTTTTATCTTCTACCAGTTCCAGGAAATCTACATGTAGTAACAGATCTGTTACTTTATGAAACTGAAGATCTTTTAAGATGCAGCGATAGCTTTTGCCACCGATAACTACGTTTGCTAGAATGAATTCTGAAGTGTAAACGATGTCTTTAAAAGCAGTTGCCGGAGCAGAGAAATTGATCTCTTCAGAACCACCATAAATTACACCTGGCACCATTTTCTGAGAGCGAAGTTGGCGGGTGGCTTTTTTTCCGCTTTCGGTCCTCAGTTGTCCTTCGATTGTAATTGATTTCATTTTATTATTTTTTTAATGAGGCGCAAAGGTAGGTAATTAATGGATAATTCTATAATGAAATAATGGATAATTAGATGCCACTATTTCCGGGCTCCAAATTATCCATTATCAATTAAGTCATTACCCATTCAACTATTTCTTATTCGCCATCCTGCTTCTCATAAAAAGACTATTAATACTCTTGTTTTCAAAAGCATTACGTATAGTAACAGCAAATAATTCGTCTGCCGATACCACTTTAATTTTACTGCATTCTCCTCTTAATGGAATAGTGTCGCATACTACCAGTTCTTCCAGTACACTATTTTGAATATTTTCATAGGCATTACCGCTTAATACAGGATGTGTGCACAATGCCCTTACACTCCTGGCGCCCTTTTCTTTCATCAGTGCAGCACTTTTACATAGGGTTCCGCCGGTATCGCATATATCATCTATCAACACAACATCCCGATCTGTTACATCGCCAATTACAACCATACTGGCAATTTCATTGGCTCTCTTGCGATGTTTATCGCAAATAACCATTTCGCATTCAAAATAAGTAGCTATCTCACGTATGCGGTTTGCGCTACCAACGTCGGGTGCTGCAAAAGTCAGGTTTGCCAGTTTTAGATTTTCAATATATGGTATAAATATGGCAGAAGAATCCAGGTGATCTACAGGAATATCAAAGTAACCCTGTATTTGAGGAGCATGCAGGTCCATAGTAATAACCCTGTCGGCTCCCGCGGCAGTAAGCATATTTGCTACTAATTTAGATCCAATGGCCACACGTGGCCTGTCTTTTCTATCCTGCCTGGCCAGACCATAATAAGGTATTACCGCTATCACTTTATAGGCTGATGCTCTTTTGGCAGCATCAATCATCAGGAGCAGTTCCATCAGGTTATCCGATGGAGCATAGGTGCTCTGAATTAAAAACACAAATCGTCCCCGGATACTTTCCTTGAACTCTACATAAATTTCCCCGTCACTAAAGCGTTGAATATTAACCTTACCCAGGGGTTCACCAAATTTTTTTGCGATCTTTTCGGCCAGGTATTGTGATCCGGTACCTGAAAAAATTTTTGCATTTGATTCCATATATATTTAAATTGAGATAAGTGAGAGAATGTATGCTGCGAAAGTATCACTTAGTTTAGATGATTTAATATACTGCCGATGGAAAATGTCAACAAGCCTTCCACATCCATAAAAACATGGGCCGTAGATGACCGGCCCAGGGAAAAGTTATTAGCCAAGGGAGCAACGGCTTTAAGTAATTCTGAATTACTTGCCATATTGCTTAATAACGGAAGCAAAAATAAGAGTGCTGTTGAACTTGCAAGAGAGATATTAAAGCTCGGTTCAGATAATTTAAATGAGCTGGGCAAACTATCCTTGCATGATTTTAAGCAGGTAAAAGGTATTGGGCAGGCCAAGTCCATAATAATTGCTGCAGCTCTTGAACTCGGAAGGAGACGCCAGGCTTCCTCTTCTTTGGAGAAAACTGTAGTAAGATCCAGCAGGGATATTGCACAATACCTGCAAATCACTTTAAAAGATTACAGTTATGAAGTATTTGCTGTGGTTTTTTTAAACCGTGCCAACAAGATCAACCATTTTGAGATTATCAGTAAAGGCGGAATTACCGGTACTGTGGCCGATCCCAGGATCATTTTAAAAAAAGCTTTGGAAGAAGATGCAACTTCCATAGTTTTATGCCATAACCACCCTTCCGGAAACCTTCATCCAAGCAGGGCAGATGAAGAGCTTACAAAAAAGATCAAAGAAGCGGCCAGTTACTTCGACATAAAGATCATCGATCACATTATTGTCAGCGAAGAAGGCTTTTACAGTTTTGCAGACGAAGGGATTTTATAGGTCTTCTCGTTTTCAGGATTGGTTTACAGGTTTATATAGCATAATAAATATAAGCCAGAGCATAGCTACATAAAAAACCATAGTCAAAACTTAAGCCTGTGCTGTTGGTCCGCCAAAGTTAAAAGGTATCTCCACAGCTTCCATATCCTGTATCGTTCCGTTTGCTGCTTCAAACTTTTTTACATTATCTACCATGGCTTTCATAAAGCGCTTGGCATGAAATGGTGTTAAAATAATGCGGCTTTTAACTTTACTCTTAGGCGTACCGGGCATTACATTTACAAAATCAATTACAAACTCCGCATGACTATGTGTTATTATGGCAAGATTTGCATATTCGCCTTCCGAAACCTCTTCGGAGATCTCTATATTTATTTGATTAGGCTGTTCCGGTAAATTGCTCATTTTATAATTTTTCACAAAGATAAAAACAAAGAGCCCCAAAACGGGGCTCTTTGAAAAAAGTATTTTTAAAACTCAAGATTATCTTGATCCGATGTACTTCCATTTTTCGTCAAATCTAACACGAATATTTGGAGGAGCTGGTACTAAACTTGGTTGTAACATGAAATATTTGATCAAAATATCTTTATTGCCCTGTACTGCATTTACACCAGATGGGTCTAAAGCAGCTTGTCTTGTATTTGCTGCAGGAGCATAATAGTTAGTAACACTGCTTACAGCGTTATTAGCTGGGTTAAAGTTAACGATCAAAGCAAATGTGCCATAACCAGAGTTACCGCCACTTGATACTACATTTAATGGATGGAAGAAATCACCCCAGATAGTATTATCAAACATAGTGCAACTAGCAGCACCTGAAGTAATCAGATGTAACTCCCATGCACCACCATTAGCCTGAGGGAATGGATCAGCAAAAGTAGGCTTGTTCCATTGTACCAGGTCGGCATTCAAATCATCCACAACTGGTCCGGTAACTGCATAAACACCATCATAATTATTTTTAGCACCAATCTCTACAACTACAGATTTCTGGGTAGAGATTTTACCATTTGCATCAGCAGTGGTTACAGTAAAACCCCATGCATACAAAGAACTTGGGTCAAGTAATGTAGCATTCGGGATAGTGATGTAAACTTCTTTTGCATATTCACCAGGAGCAAATGTGAAGGTATAATTTCCACCAACTGCTGAAGGTAAAGTACCGGCAGTTTGAATAGAATACCATGAAGAAGGCATTCTCAGGTAACCTGGATTTGCAGCTCTTACAGCAGCAGTATCATCTTTTACAGTAACAACCATTGTCTTATTCAATTCCGTTTCGCTTGGAATATCGCGACGTAATTCAATAGCCAATACTTTAGTTGGTGTTGCAACAAAGTCTACTGGTTTTTTAGCAACAGCAGCTGGTGTACCACCACCCAGTATTTTTACAAGGGTTTGCCCATTATCTCCCAAAGGAGTAGCAACCTTGGCCTTATCACAGGCTGTGAAGATAACAGAAGAGATTGCGACAGTAGCAAACATCTTCGTAAGGTTTAAATATTTCATATTAAGTGATTTTGTGTTGTTTACGAAATTTATTAAATTAGTCATTCCGGTTAAAAAACCAGAATGACTAAAAATTTCTTATTATTTAGCCCACCAAACTTTGGTTTCCTGCTTATCGCCACCAATTGAAGTAGCAGCAGCTACAGTATTTGCATTATTCAAACCATAGTCGTTTGCTCCGTAAACGAAACGATTAACGTAGGTTCCTGTTGCAAATCTTGTAAGTTTCAGATCAGGTACACCTGTCCTTCTCCAAGAAGACCAACCTTCATCACCATTAGGGAATGCAGCTATCCAATACTGTAAAGCTATACGAGATAGAGCATTTGGTGTAGCAGCTGTTTGTATATTGCTACTTGCAGCCCTGAAGTTATCGTAAGGAGCTGCGCCAGCACCAATACTTGTTGGTACACCTGCACCAGCAGTATAACTAGCACCTCCAGTTAAGTAAGTACCTGGCATTGTAAGACCCCATTGTGCAAAAGAAGCAGCAACACCGGCATTGTAATCAGTTTCTGCACCAGCAGAACCACCAGCTATCCAACCCCTTTCTTTAGCCTCAGCTCTCGCAAGCAATACAATTGAAGACGGAATTACTACAAGTGGAGAAGTCGCATTTCTTTTATTTAATGGATTAGCCGGATTAACAGCATCTTGAAAAAGTACCCTTGACTGACCATTACCAACACTATTTCCATAGGCAATTGCCAGGTCCCTGGTTAAACCAACTGGGAACATGATATTGTTTGTTCCAAACATGGTTGAACGGGTATCACCTAAACCACTTAACACGTCGCCCATTGTTTTGCTTGATGCATAGTCATCACGTGTTTCATAAGTTTGAAACCATACATTCTTAAATCCAGAACCCGGATAAGCAATAGTTGCGTTGTAGCTGTTATTATCGATAATACCACCAGCAGCAGCAGCAGCATCCGCAAATTCAACAGCGGCTTTACCACCTGCAGCAGGATATGGCTTGGTCATGCGTAAAGCCATTAACATACGTAGGCTATTGGCAAGCCTTTTCCATTTAGACATATCTCCACCATACATAACATCTCCTTTAATAGGTTTAGGTGCGCTTAAATCCATAGCAGCAGCAGCATCCTTACATTCTTTGATCAAAGAGAAGTATATAGCTTCCTGCTTGTCAAATTTAGGAGCCAGGTTAGAAGCTCCCTGTAATGCCTCGCTGTAAGGGATATCACCGTACCTGTCGGTAGTTACCCAGTAAATATAGGCTTTTAAAATTTTTGCAATTGCTATCTGGTTTGCATTTGTTCCATCAGCTTCAGCAGTTGCTGCAGTTTTTGGATCTGAGTTAAAACTGATAATAGTTTGCAGATCCTCCAATGGTCCACTATACGCAGTTCCCATTTCCGGGTTAGGCAAAGACATTAACGATACGTCAGTATATTGATTTTCGGCAATGTACTGAGCATAATTAGCTGCCCTTGGATTATATCCTATGCCAGAAATAGTACCGCTGGCAATACTACCTACCTGAGACAATACGTTAGTCAGCAAAGCAGATGGTATTGGAATGGTAACACCATTCGGATTTTGGTTGATATTACCAAACTGGTCAATTTTTGCGCAACCCGTACCCATTATCACCGAAGTGATAAGGGCAGCAGCTGCAAGCTTTTTTATTGATATATTTTTCATTTTTTATTTGTTTTTTAGGTGATTAAAATTAGAAACCAAGTTTTAAGTTAACACCAACTGACCTAGTACCTGGCAGCTGACCATCTTCACCATAAACATTACTGATCTCAGATGGATCGAATCCTTTGTTTTTGGTATAAATTAACCATGGGTTACGAGAAACTACAGAGAAGATCGCAGTTCTTACATATTTACCAATTCCTAATTTTTCAACTGGAATTTTGTAACCTAAGCTCAACTCTCTTAATTTCACGAAAGTCAGGTCATATATACTGTTTTCTGAGATATTGTTGTTCCTGAACTGATGGAAATAAGTCTGTCCATCAACATAGTAATCAACTGCTTTACCTGTAGCATCTACACCAAATACGTGTACACCACCACCATCAGCAACTGGATCACGCAAAGGAATACCACGATCGTTCAGCTCGGCTGTACGTGCAGTTAAGCCAGAGAAAGTACCCCAGAAATCTGACAATGAGAAGAATTTACCACCATAAGAGTAGTCAATATTAATATTGATGGTGAAGTGCTTAAACAGGTTGAACGTATTTTGAACACCACCAGTGTATTGTGGTAAAGCACTACCAAATTTGGTATCAGCCTCACGGATGAATAAACCACCGGAAGTTAACTGAGGAACTCCATTGATTTTCTTAATTCCACCACCAAAGATCTGACCCCAGGGCTGTCCAACTTCATTTACTGCATAAGCTGAAGAAGAAGTTGCAAAAGCCCCTGTTCTGTCAAGGTTTAACCTTGTAAGACCTGGGAATATAGAAACCACTTCATTTTTAGTTAAATAACCCCATGTTGCAGAGATATCCCAATCAAGGTTTTTAGATTGAATTGGCTTAATGAAGCCGGTAACATCCCAACCTTTTTTAGCAAGCTCACCCGCATTTTTAGAGATCACAGTAAACCCTGTTTGAGCAGGTACTGTTAAATCCACAGGGAAATCTTTGTTTGTTCTGTCCCAATAAGTAACATTGAAACCAATCCTGTTTTTCAGGAAACGCATTTCAATACCCAATTCTTTTTCAACGTTGGTAGCACCTTGTAATGCAGGGTCAACCAGGTTGTTAGGTACAGCTGTGGTAATGTTGCCATTCCATTGTTGTACGCCAATACCATATAAAGAGTTCAACTGGTTGTAACCTAAAGTGTTTAACAACTGGCCAATTGAACCTCTGATTTTACCATAGCTGATGAAAGGCACAGCTTTTTTAATTAAATCACTGAATACAAAAGACAGACCACCTGATTTAGAATCGATGTAGTGACCTGCTGGTTCAGTAGAAGTATAATCCCTGCGGTAAGAACCTTCCAGGAACAGGAAGTTACGGAAACCGAAATCAGCACGGATGAACAAACCACGGCGGATGAACTCCTGCCTTGTGTTACCGTAGTTGATTGGACTCTTAGAGTTAGACAATGCATATAAACCGGGAGCGCTTAAACCGTCCATTGTGTTTGCATTAACATCTCTTCTCTTTGTTTTCAACACATCAAAACCGGCGTTGGCATTAACCTGCAGGCTCTTATATTTTTTACTGTAAGAAACTAAACCTTCATAGTTCTGACGATCGCTGAAGGTATTAACAACACCGTAACCAGCCTTGTTATTTCCTTGCCATGGATTGAACGACATCTGGTTTGAACCGGTTTCCAGTTCAGACATGTATTTGATCTCCTGGTTAGTTGTTAACTGATTTTTACGGTAAGTAGCTTTAACTTTAAGATCGTTATTGATTTTATAAGTTAAAGACACGTCACCAGATATACGGTCTCTTCTGTTATCATTACGTACATAATCGAAGTATTGATAGAAATTATACCAGTAGTTACCAGCCCAAGATTTTTGAGGGTTGCTAGCAGTATAAGCATCTGGGTTATTCCTGTTCCAGCTGGCTAATACACCTTCTGGACTGGTTAAACCTCTTAATTCTTTCATTTTAGCCATATCCAGATCTCTGTGGAACCAAGAACCGAATGAACCGGTAGTTTGGTTAGAGTATCCGTCATCACTTTCAGTATTCCTGTTTTCAGCAATGTAGTTGAAATTAACACCTAAAGTAAAGCGAGTGCTCAGTTCAGCTGTTACACTTGCATTCAGCGTATGACGCCTTAAGTATTCAGTAGGAGTAATACCTTTAATATCAAGATTAGTATATGAAACCCTCATATTTACAGCATCTGTTGCTTTTGAAAAGGCAACGTTGGTTGTTCTGGTAACACCAGTTTCCCAATAATCACGAACGTTGGTAGGCTGAGCTGTAAGCTTAGCTGTTTTAAATGAATACTCACTACCTGGGTACCAGGCATACCAAGGAATATATTCCTGGCCTGCGATACGTGGACCCCAGCTGGCATCATCAGAATAATCATGATAATATTTACCATCCAATGCTTTCCAACCTTCTGGCTGGCCTGGCTTATAGTTATATTTAATCAGATCTCCAACACCACCACCAGCATATGAATTCTGGTAGTCTGGTACTATATATACGTTATCGAACTGAACACCCATGTTCAATTCAAGACCAATACCTTTAGCACCTTTTTTAGCTTTTTTCATGGTAATTACAACCGCACCGTTTGATCCATCAGGACCAAATAAAGCTGCAGCAGCAGGACCTTGTAATACTGAGTAGTCTTCAACATCATCAGGGTTAATATCTGCACCACTTGGCATGATGGTTCCATCAACCACATATAATGCACCACCGCCAACTCCAAAACCGTTTTCACCACGTAAACGGATAACAGTTTCAGCACCTAATTTAGCAACTGACTGGCTACGAACCTGGGCACCTGCTACTTTACCTGCCAAAGCGTTGTTAACGTTAGTCTGACGAATGGTATTTACCTGATCGCCGGTTAAGTTTTGAACGTTTGAAGAAGCACTTCTTGCTGCACGCTTAATGCCGAAAGCACTGGTTACAACAACTTCTGTCATTTCATTTTTGCTTCCTTTCTCCATAACCGTGTTCAACACGTTTTGAGTACCCACTGGTACTTCAGTTTCTTTAAACCCTGCTCCGGAAATTACCAGAATTGCGCCTGGGTTTACTTTCAAAGCGTAAGCTCCGTTAGCATCAGCAGATACACCAGTAGGCGTACCTTTAACTTTTACAGAGGCAAACGATACTGGGTTACCGTCTATATCAGTAACCTTACCGGTCACCACCCGGCTTTGGGCAAATGCCAATACCCCACAGAGCATCAACATTGTGAACAGTGATAAAAATCTTCTCATGTGCATTTAATTAAGTTTAATGATGTGTAAAAATAAGGATAATTTCTTAACGCCAAAATAATGTTAAATTAATTTTCCTAAGTCTTCTAATCCTATAGATGACAATAACGGGTTTTAAATAGCTGCATTAAAACCAAAAAATGTTAAAATTTATAGATTGCCTGCAGTTTTATTTCACTTCTGATGTTCCCCCGGATCTCGTCTAATCCGCTACCAATAAGGTTTTTATTGTTATACACCGTTTGAGACCATTTTAACCAAAAGCTGAGCTTTTTGTTAAGATCATAATTGGCATTTATGTAATATCTGTAGCCTTTATCGTAAAAAACAGGTATGGAAAAACTGTATAAAACATCTTGCTCATAGGCATAAAGGCGGCTGTTATACCCTTCTGTATCAAAATATTGCAGCCTTATATTGCTCGAGAAGGGCCGGAGCATAGGATTATATATAAAATCAAAATATATCAAAAAACCCTGTTCAGCCGCTGCTCCTTTTTTGTCGAACCAGACTATTTCGGTTCTGTTACGGATAGAAATTGCCGTATTAACCCTGTAATTAACCTGTGTTCGCCAGCTTTTTTTGGGTTGCTGAATAACGGGCGACATTGTAAGTTGGGCCGGATTTGCATTAATGGCTTTAGATTCAGCATGGTATCTGGTATAAATTTCCAGCTGCTTATTAGGTCTGTAGTTCAGCTGCACCAGGTAATCCGATCCTGTTGAAGGTGCATCTACCCGGTATCTCAGCCAGGGGAACTTATAAAAATCGGCATAAGCATCAATACGCCAGGCACTGGCAGGCCTGATAGAAATTCCAGCGTATAGTCCTTTTTCGTTGTTTGGATAGGTGCCTTCAGTAAAAGCATAACTATACAATGATTGATATGACCTGGAAATGTTACGGTAAAACAGGCTGACATCAACCCTGGAAGATGCGCTGATAAGCAGTCCATTTACAAATGCCTTGCTGAGTGAAGATGTAAAAGCTGCTTCTCCAAAAATATGAACGTTGCGGAAAGTATAGCTGTAATCAAAACTGTAATTGCCAAAACTACTGCCACTCAGTGCATATTTATTATAAGGATCTGTTGATTTTACAAGAGGGAATTTAAATGTATAATGAACAGCGTTTATCCCCAGGTGTAACCGTTGTATCCGGTATGAAAAATTACCGCCGAAAGTCAGTTGTTTCTGTATGGCTTTATCATCAGTTTCACTTTTGGTACGGTGATAGCCCGATGTTTGTAAGGAAGAAATAAAGTCATCCTGGTTTTGAGAAGTATCTGCAACAAAATTGGCATCCACATTTCTGTAAGAACCAAAAATGCTTAACTGCCATTTTCTTTTGGCAAGCGTGATGGCAAGCCCTCTGTGAAAATTGATTTCTCCGGCAGAACTATAAGGACGGAAAACTTCCCCTTCTCTTTTTATATTCATTACATCAGCACTTTTTTTAAAAGCAAGGCTTTGCCATTGTGTAAGCCCCTGGCCAAGGTTTACAACAAAATCTCCTATAGCAAGTGATCTAATAATACCAAGCTTTCTTACAAAAATATGTGCCGAATAAAAATCAAATCCCTGCTTTTGTTTGCCTTTAAAAAACTGCTCGCCTGCATCCTTTTCGGCAACAATACCATATTGAAAAACATTCTTGCAATTGTACTTATACCTCAGCAATATTTTTTGCGGTGAGCCCGGATAAAAATTAGTGGCAGTTGATGAATCTATCAGGTACCCCTTTGAACGTTCCGCAGTCTGCGATCCTCTCAGCAAAATTGTATGCTCACCGTTTTTCATCCTTACCTTAAATGATTCCTGCACTGAAATTTTATTACTAACGTTTATGTATGGCCTTATTTTTTGTATGGTGGCAATATCCCAGCCCGGTACAGCCTGCAGTTCATACACATCAATCAGCTTCCCCACCAGGCTGCGATATAAGATAAAATTTTGAACCTGGATAGGAGTAAGAATACGTAACTGATTTAATTCAGCTACATCTGCCTCATTAAGTTCAATCGGATTTTTGATCAAATATACCAGCTGCTGCAGGTAAGAATCGTCTTCTGTTTCCTGGTCTTCATTGTTTGCTGTAATATTTTCCAGTTGCTGTTCCGTATTGGGTGCAACAGGTTCAGTAACCTGTGCAAAAGAGCCTGACGCTGAACAAAGCATGCATATTAGTATTGGTAAAACCCTCATTCTGCCTTTTGTTTAAAGTTCATAACCAATAATAACCCGGGCGAAAATCCAAGCTGGGGGTGGTAACTCGCAGCAATATCCAGCCGCAGATTTTTCCATGCAACTCCGGCACCGGCATAGGCAGTTGTTGATTCACTGATAAAACCGGCTTTTACAAAAAACTGTTTAGCAAACTGGTATTGCAGGCCTGCAATGATATTCACTGCTTTATCTTCTTCTTTAATGATCTCGCTGCTGATAAAAAACTTATCCGAAGCATCATAACCCAATCCGAATTTATAAGCAGCTGCAAGTTTTTCGTCCTTGGTTTTTCCAAGCCTGCCACCTACGGGATTGTAAATATGTATGCCTGTATGAAGTTTCTCCGTAAGGTGCAGCATAGCGCCAATTTCAAAATTTATGGCAGATGCATTGCCATATGCCGGAACCCTGTATCCATAGTAATTAAACTGCACACCAATATCCAGCAGCTTACCTAACTTTCGGGCATAGGCCAGTCCAATTTTATTTTCATTAAAATTTTTAAAGCCGGCATAGTTCAATTGAACGCCAACATTGCCAAGCTTTGTTGGCAAACAAACCCCCAGGTTATAAACGCTTGTTTCGCTCAGCATAAATCTCCGCTCACCAAAAATGCCAATACCAGCCGACCTTACCTGCGCCAATGCAGCCTGGTTTCCTGTAAAAGAAAGCGGATCTTTTTGTTTTGAGCTGTAAGCAGATAAACTGATGTAAGGTTGCGCAAGCGAATAGCGTAGCGACTGGGCTGTAAGCAGATTTGCGTTGGTAATTAAAATTGCCGATAATAATATTTTAGTTTTCATATTACCAGGGTTTAGAGTTACAGAACTAAGATAATAAACAATAATATAAAATACAAATTTTTAGTAATGTCTATAAGCAAATACTTGATTACTTTTGCCACATGGAAATTTTAGACGGAAAGATCGTTTCACAGGCAGTGAAAGATGCTGTAAAAGAAAAAACCCTTCTTTTTAAAAACAATGGCAATAAAACACCGCACCTGGCAGCTGTTTTAGTGGGTAACAATGGCGCCAGCGAAACCTATGTAGCCAGCAAGGTGAAGAACTGTGAAGAAGTTGGTTTCAAAAGCAGTCTCATTCGCCTGCATGAGAACATTACCGAAGCCGAACTGGTTGCAACCATTGAAAAACTCAACACTGATGGAGATGTGGATGGCATTCTTGTACAGCTTCCTCTTCCTAAACAGATCGACGAAGAAAAAATAATCAGTCTTATTAACCCCGATAAAGATGTGGATGGTTTTCACCCTATGAGCATTGGCAAAATGGTGCAGGGTTTACCAACTTTCATTCCGGCTACTCCTTATGGAATTTTGCTGATGCTGGAACATTATAAAATTGAGACCAGCGGAAAACATGCGGTAGTGATTGGCCGCAGTAATATTGTCGGCCGGCCCATCAGCATTCTTTTAAGCAGGAATACGTACCCCGGAAACTGTACGGTAACGGTTTGTCATAGCCGCACAAAAAATCTGAAAGAGATCTGTTTACAGGCCGATATTATTGTTGCCGCATTGGGCATACCGGAATTTTTAAAAGCAGACATGGTTAAGGAGAATGCAGTTGTTGTAGACGTTGGTATAACACGGGTGGCCGACGCATCTAAAAAATCAGGCTTTGCTATTAAAGGCGATGTTGATTTTGCCAATGTGGCCCCTAAATGCAGTTACATTACGCCTGTACCGGGTGGCGTAGGACTGATGACCATTGCTGCCCTGCTGATGAATACTTTAACTGCTGCCGAATTAAAATCAAAGCTTTGACAAATTTCAATCCTCAACTTTCAACTTTCAACGCTCTTCCTGTAATGGAGCATTTCTACACCATCCAGGGTGAAGGCTTTCACCAGGGGCGGGCAGCTTATTTTGTACGCCTGGGCGGATGTGATGTAGGCTGTGTATGGTGCGATGTAAAAGACAGCTGGGATGCAGACAAACATCCGAAATTTAGCATTGAAGACCTGGTATTGAAGATTGAAAAAACACCGGCAAGACTTATTGTGATCACCGGTGGTGAACCACTGATGCATAATTTAGATGAACTTACCACTGCATTACAATCGAAAGGTTTTGAAACCAATATTGAAACTTCAGGTGCTCATCCGCTAAGTGGCAGCTGGAACTGGATCTGCCTGTCTCCCAAAAAATTTAAAGCACCACTGCCTGAAATTTTACCACTTGCAAATGAATTAAAAGTGGTGGTTTTTAACAGATCTGATTTTGACTGGGCCGAAAAATATGCAGCGCTGGTTTCACCCACATGCAAATTATTTTTACAACCCGAATGGGATAAAGCCGCCGAAGTAACACCGATGATCATTGAGTATATCAAACAAAATCCTCAATGGGAATTAAGTTTGCAGATTCACAAGTACATCAACGTTCCGTAACGATTTTTGTACCGTTGCTGTAAGCTGCTATATCAGGTTTATACATACACTGCAAAACAGCAGGTCCCGACGCAAAACTGCCTTCCTGCGAAACTTTTAATTCATACACTATTTCATGCCTGCCGGATGGAATATTTTCTGCAAAAAAATGGTATCCTGCATCTCTCACAGATTTATAATAACCCATGCCTGAACCGTATTCATATCCGCTGCTGTTTTCTGCCGGCTCAAATGCTGCGGCCCTTTTATCATCAATAAAAACAAATGGTAATGATCGTGAAGACTGAATAGTAAGAATCACCCTTACCTTATCAGCAATCTTTAATACCGTATTTGAATTTATTAATTCCCACGTATTTAATTCAGCATTCCATACATACATTTTCTTCTCCAGCTGAATATCTTTGTTTAGTGAATTCAATAAACTATCATCTGTAAAATAAAAGTAAACCAGGCTGCCGGCCGCAGCAACCGGGGCTGCTTTGGTAAGCTTTACAGACGCTGGTAAGGTATGTACATCTGAAAAATCATAATCAACCCCGGAAAGCAAATCATCTGTAACACGCATGTTTTTACCAGTAAGTGTCGCGTTGATTGTTTGTGTTTCACCAACCACCGATCTGTTGTTTTTAAACAACAGGGTAATTACAGAAGCAGTGGCTTTTGTGCTTGTCCAGTGATGTTCATTTTTTACAGTGAGCAACCATTTAACAATTCCATTTCTTATTGTCTCGTCACCGCCGGATTCTTTAAATGCATCCGCAATTAAGGCAATTGTTTCTTCTGATGAAATATTTAGATCATCAGCATCTGCCAGGTCTTTCCAGCGAATACCATGCTGTTCATCTGAAATGGCAAGCTGCCGGATCGAATTCAATTGAGCCAATAGTTTGGCAACCAGTTCCTGATCTCCATGAGCAAAACGCAAACTCGTAATTATCAGCAATGATTGATCGTACAATGATTTTCTATCTGCAGTCTTCCATTCATCATACAGGTAAGCCTGAATATTTTTTAGCATGCTGTCTGCAACGGGATTTTGTTTCTGCCAAAAACTCCGGGCATACACATAATTCAACAGGTTAGGTCTGCGTTGCTTATCAATATTCAAAAGCCGGGCAAATTCTTTATCGTTATAAACAATTAATGCAGCTATTAATTTGCTGTGTTGATCAATGCTTGAATTATCCGGAAAATAAAGACTATCCTTATTCATCGCTCCAAAACCACGCAGCAGGTAATTAGAAATATAAAAATTACTTTCTCCCCCATTAAACCAGCTAATGCCTCCATCTGCATTTTGCAGTTTATATATCTTTTGTAAAAGCTCTTTTATAGCAACTAATGTTTTAGAGGTATCGAGCAAATTAAACAATTGCTTCTTTAACAATGAAGATTGGTTTGCATTATTCAACCAGGGCATGGTTTCTTCATTTAGCTCATCGGGCAGTGTTGAAGAACCATTTTTATCAAAATCAACAAATTTCTTAGCAGCATCAAATGACCGTTGCGCTGTTTCATCAGTGCGCATTAATTTTAGGGCAGTTGCATTTGCCAGCAGTTTATTAAATGTTTGTTCTGCACATCCATAAGGATAACCGGCAAGCCAGGGCAAAGCATTTAATAACGCTGACTGTGGCTTGGGGTTAACAGAAACTGCCATGCCATACATTTGAGCCCCGGCAGGTATTATGGCTGTTTTTAAAACGGTGTCTGTATTATTCTGAAAATAGAATGGCTGGCTTTGTCGTACAAAAACCCTGGGACTTAACACCGGAATGATATGTTCCTCTCCATCTGTAAAACTCGCTGAACTTACTTTTACAATGATCTTTACCGGATTTAATTGCTGTGCAGGAATTTTAATCTCAAATGCAACCGCTTTATTCTCTTTTTTACTTAAAGAAAAATCATGTTGCCTTACTGAAATTAATTTATCAGTAATATCATCACCGGTAACCACATCTTCAATTTTACAAAATATCTTCCCGGTAGCGGGCAGACTATCTAAATTACTGATACGGCTTTGCAAAATGATCCGGTCGCCCTGGTAAAGCAGCCTTGGCATATTGGGTTGCACCATTAATGGCAATTGGGTATTTAGCTTTCTTTCGGCATAAACAAACTTTGCCAGCTTTGTGTGTGCCAGCATTTTCCAGTTCCATTCTGTAACTGTTTCGGGCATGGTAAAACTAAAAGAATAAAATCCGTCTTTATCTGCATGTGTTGCAGGAAAAAAGAATGCCGATTCATTAAAATTCTTTCGTGGAATTATAACAGGTTCTGGTTCTTTGGGGAAAACAATATTTCCCTTTGTACTTAATACAAGCACACCCTGCGCCCCTCTTGCCCCATAAAGAGCCGCTGCTTCTGCTCCCTTTAAAACCAGGCCCTGTGTAATTGATAGTGGATCTAACTTACTCAAATCACCTTCAAAAACAACACCATCCAAAATGACCAATGGTTGACTATAATTGCTAATTGATGACTGCCCACGAATCATAATCGCATTAGAACTGGTTGACCTTGCTGTTCTCACTACACCAAATGCTGAAGTTACTACCACTTCGCTTAATCCCTTTGTACTGGAAATATTAACTCCGGCGACTTTGCCAGCTAACGAATTGTATACATTACCATTAAAAGGATCAAAATCAAATCCTTCATTCCTTCGTGCCCTTTCATTAAAGCTACGTTCACCAATCACATCAGTATAAGCATAGTCAAGCGGATTAACCCACCACAAAGGCAGTTGCGATGAACTTGGCGGGAAAGCGGAAAAAGCTGTTTGATGATAAACAAAATTATTAGCACTGTTAGTCAGGTAATTAATTTCGGAAGGCCAGTCCGTATCAATAGAACTATAATTTTTATTGCGGGGAATTTCCCATGTATGTTTCTCCAGTTTGTCAAGGGATGCATCATACATCGTCGTCATCAATTCGGCAGCCACATTTTCATTTTTTGTTTTAACCGAAATGGTAAAAATTTCCCGGCTTCCGGGTGTAAGATTTTTCCTGTACTTTTCAATTATTATTTCAGGTTCTCTAGCCGCTTCCTTACTGTCAACATAAATTCTCTCTTCATGCTTAAATAACTGGTTATTGAGTATAAATATTTGTGTGAGCTTCATCTGGCCAACTGCTGCTTCCGGAATTTTTAATTTGTACAACTGAAGGCCTTCCGGTTTTATCTCCTCATGGTAAAAATATTCCAGGGTTCTTTTTTTCTTTCCTGAATAATAAGCAAGATGAAAAACAGAAAAAGTTGTGCCGCCGGAACTCCCAAAATAATATTTTATGGAATCGCCTGCCTGCACTGAATTATAGGCCAGGTTATTAAAACTCCAGTTTTGTTCAGGGAGTTTATTTTCTAAGGCATCATACACAGCAAACGATCTGCTTATTTCACCAATGACCTTTCCGCCTTCTTCGCAAATGGCTTCGGCAGTGTAATTCCCTGCAGCGAATATGGCAGGAGATAAAAGTAATTTTTCCTGCAAACCGGTATTCACAGTCGTTTCCCAAACGAGTTTTTTTTCGACCTTTGTTTCATTTAAATAAAAATCAACCTGCGGAAACCACTGTTGCAGCATTTCCTTTCCGTACAGCCATTCGTCTGCCCTGGTAAGTTTCCTGTCAGTATATAAATTCTCTTTGGTTGTTGTTTTATAAAATCTGACCCGGACCATTTTATTTACCGCACCTGCGTTTTCATCTTCAGCCGTAAATAATAATTTGGGCAGCTCTGCCCTATTCATTTTGTTCTGTATAGTCAATTTTAATTTTACCGGTTTGGAAGAAATATTTACCCGGGCTTTTTCGTTGTATGATTCACCGGTTGCATCAACAGCTTCCAGTTCCATGTTGTAGCTCAAGCTCCATTTTTCACTATCGGCCAGGTTGTATTTATTAAGCAACGAATCTTTTATGAATATTTCAAGCGTTCCGGTTGCATCTGTATATCCTGTTGATTTAATGATCCCTTCTTCAATATTTTTACTTACCGTTTTCTGTTGCATGGAATCAAATACAGGGAGCCATCCGTTACGGTCTGTTGTGTAGTTGATGCGTACATTATTTAGCGCCGCACCAGCAAATGATTTTATATGCACTTTAAATGAAAATGCTTCTTTTATCCTCAATTCCTTTTTGGGTTTGTCAATGGTAATTTCATAAGAAGGCCGTTTATATTCTTCTACTTTAAACGTTCCGTATTTCGAATCCATGTCGATATAATCCGGGGTAATCTCCCACTCGCCGGTAGCAGCAGTTTTGGGTATCTTAAAAGAGCCTGAAACGGAACCAAATTCATTTGGAACAATTTTTAAGGAATCTAACTCCTTGTTAAAAGGATCAGTAACAAATAACCACGGCTCCTCCTCCTTTAACCATTTTTTATAAACACTGCCAAATAATTTGCCTTTCAAATTTTTCTTACTCATCAGCATGGGCTCCCCGGTCTTTGGGTTCTTTGTAACAAAGATGGCTTTGTAATAAACTGTTTGCCCGGGCCTGTAAATACTTCTGTCTGTAAACACATACGCCGTTGCCTCTTCATCGTAAAATTCAACCAGGTCTTCATAATCTTCCTTTGAATAAACCTCCTCGGGTTCATCTTTCTCAGGAAAGCTGATGCGTTCTGTAATGCTGTCGTTACCATACTTTACAGTTAAGTCTTTATAATCGGCATTTCGCACAACCACATAACCACTTTTATTCACTACATACTTTTCACTCACGTACTTCTTTATCTTTACGCTATCTTTCTTAATTTCTTTGAAATAACCAGCCTCTACGCTTGCACCATATAAAGGCATCCCGGTTTTACGGTTGAGCACATAAACCCGGCTGTCATTATTTATAACCGTAATATTGGTTACTGAAAAATGGACAGTTCGGATGATGACATCTGAGTCTGATAAATTTTTATCAGCAAATATCAGCTGGTAATTCCCGGTAGCCAGCGAATCGAATTTAACATACGTATTGTGATAATTGTAATCACTGGCAGCTGGCAAAATAACAGCGCCTGATGCAACTACAGGCTTTGCCAAAAGCTTTACAATACCCGTTTGTGTTTGAGTTAATGTTGCTTCCCTGGTTCTGTCAACCGCTACAATCCTGTAAAACAATTGCCCCGCATTTTTAAACTTTAATTCTCCCAGCAATGGTTCACCTGGCAGGTTATCGGTTTGCATCGAGAACTGCAGATCAACATTTCTTATCTGCCCTTCCATTTGCAGCAAAATATTTTTCAGGTAAAAAAAACTATCCAGCATTTGTTCATTCTCTCTGAAAAGTGACAAGGCTTTTGCAGGATGAAAGCGATATGCCGTATCATACGCCGGGGCGGAGGCATTATAACCCCTGTAACCATATTCATTAGCCGGAAAATATTTTTTGCCCTGGCTGTTCAATAAAAGACATAGCTGGTAAACAGTATGCGCCCTCACCGTGTTATAAGGCGATTGCAAAAGCTCCCTCAGATAAAGTTCATAATCTTTTTCAGCATTGGTATCATTATCTCTTATTGCATTGTAAAAATACTTCCTGGCAAGTGTTTCAATAAAATAGTAGGCCGAAAGATCCTGCTTTTTATTCCCAAGCCATTCCCTGTATAATATCAAAGCACCAAAAGTCGGGGTATTAACGGCTGAATCAAGCTTTTCTATAAAGGCATCCTGGGATATGAGCAGCCAACCAATTTTAAAACGGGCTTCAGACGCACGGTAACGGTTTGTTACAGCCAGTGAGTTTATTTGTGCAGCAATCGCTATGTCAAATAAACCGGGTTTAAAAAGAAACTGCAAGGGATCAGGTGACAGCCACAACGCATCATCAACAGTTATGGCATTAATTTGTTGCGCCAGCATTTTAGCTTTTTCAAAATGCAATGAAGCAATGCTGTCAAGCTCAGTGTTGGTAAATGCTGCATAATTGAATACCAGGTCTCTTCGTTCATACCGGTTCTGGTTATAGCGTTTATATTTTGCCACAAATAACTTCAAACGCTTTGCAGCCATCAGGTGTAAAACGTATTGTGCTGTTGATGGCAATTGCTTCTGCAGGAGCAGTGTATCAATTATCGCCGAATTTTTAAAATAAAAACTATCTTCTGTTCTCTGGTCTGCTAGCTGAATTTTATAATCCAGGCAGCGGCCATAATAAAAATAATTTTCCGCAGCCATTGCTTTTTGCTGAAGCTCATTTATGATAACAGTGAGGTTAACCAGGTTTCGTCTTTTTGCAATAGACGTGTCAATAAAATGCCAGGTTTTTGCCGAAAAATCAGCTTGGGCCAACATACTGTTTGAAGACAACAGAAATAAAAAAATAATTACGAGTTTCGGTTTCATCATAAACAGTTTTTATACGGATTCAGAAAAGTACGGGTTTACATAAATTCAATTCCTGAAATTAAAGATATTGGGCTTTTTCCCATTCCGGAATTAAATTAATATGATTCCAATACTGTCCCAAAAGCAGGTCTGTGGCAACATCCCGCATGCTGGCCTAAAATAAAATGTTATAATTCTGAATAAAGAATAAATATAGCATTCATTCGTTTTACCTTTACATTCCGAATCCATACAAATGCTACAAAAAAAACATTCTATATACAGAATAGCGGTCTCATTCTTAATTTTTAATTTTTCATTTTTAATTACCACAGCCCAATGGTATGATCCGGAAAAAGTGAACAAAAAAGCAGGCGAAATTTACGGCCAGGCTTATGAAGAAGCTACTGCCGGAAACTATCCGGCCGCACTTAAGCATTTAGACGAAGCACTTGCACTGGACCCGAAATTTGTAGATGTGTTTTTATCCCGTGCCGGCATTTATGCCGAGCAAAAAAACTACACTGCCTCCGTGGCCGATTTTGAAAAAGGCCTCAGGCTTGATTCCGTGTATTCAAAAACCTATTTACTCCCCTATTCAATATCGCTGGCTGGCACCGGTAAATTTCAACAGGCCCTAGTTGCCGTTAATGAATTCCTGGCAAACCCCACATTAAACCAGCAAAGCATCAAGGCAGGCAATTACCGCAAATCGGTTTATACTTTTGCCTTGGATTATGAAAAAAAGCACCCGGTAAAAGACTATGTTTTTGCGCCTGTAAATATGGGCGACAGTATCAACAGTAAAGACCTGGAGTATTTTCCCTCGCTAACCATCGATGGCAGCAAAATGATCTTCACCCGCCGTATTGCCGGCGACGAAGATTTTTATGAAAGCAGTTTTGTGAATGGTAAATGGAGTAACGCAAAACCGCTTGGCGGAAAAGTGAATACCAACCTGAATGAAGGCGCCCAGAATATTTCGCAGGACGGGCAACTGCTCATCTTTACCGGCTGTAATTATCCCGAAGGGCAAGGCAGTTGTGATCTTTATTTTTCTGTAAAAACAAATACCGGCTGGAGCGAAGCACAGAACCTGGGGCCCTTGGTTAATACCGATTTCTGGGAATCATCTCCTTCCCTCTCGCCCGATAAACGAGACCTGTATTTTGCCAGTAGCCAGGCCGGTGGTTTTGGCGGCCGCGACATATGGGTTACACACCGATTATCAACAGGCAAATGGAGCCGCCCCGAAAATTTAGGCGAAGCCGTAAATACCAGCGGCGATGAAAGCTGCCCCTTTATGCATGCCGATAACGAAACTTTATATTTCAACAGCAATGGCCATCCCGGTTACGGCATGACCGATCTTTTTTTTAGCAAAAAAGTAAACGACAGCAGCTGGACTGTTGCAGAAAATTTAGGCTATCCCATAAACACCATTGATGACCAGGGATCTTTAATTGTTGCTGCTGATGGCAAAACGGCTTACTATGCCAGTGATGGTGCTGATACCAAAGGCGGACTTGATATTTATTCATTTCAGTTAAGAGATGACATCAGGCCTTTAAAAACCTTATGGGTTAAAGGAAAAGTATTTGATAAAAAAACAAATGCAGGCCTGCCTTCTGCGCTTGAATTGAGTGATGTAAAAACCGGCAATACCATCAGTAAGTTACAAACCGATGAAGACGGCAATTACCTGGTTACACTACCAGTAGGAAAAGATTATGCTTTTAATGTGAACCGCAAGGGATACCTGTTCTACTCAGATAATTTTTCATTGGCAAAAAACAGTGCCGACTCTGATTTTATTGTGAACATTCCCCTGCAACCTATTGAAAAAGGCGCTACCATTGTTTTAAAGAATATCTTTTTTGAAACAGGAAAATTTGACCTGAAGAATGAATCAAAAACCGAACTGGATAAACTGGTGATGCTGCTGAATGAAAATCCTAATTTAAAAATTCAGATAGACGGGCATACAGATAATGTTGGACAGGAAAAAGACAACCAATTGCTTTCCAGCAACAGGGCCAAGTCGGTTGTTGGTTATTTACTGGGCAAAGCTATTAATCCCCAGCGCCTTACTTACAAAGGGTTTGGTTCTACAAAACCCGTTGCAGACAATGCTTCTGAAACCGGTAAAGCAATGAACCGCCGCACAGAACTTTCCATTACCGGCAATTAAATATTTTTTTTAATATTGTTGTGCATTTTAATCGAATGGCCCTATGCACAATGATTTAGTTTACCAGATCGCACTAACCCTTGTACCC
>Ga0209023_10000604_pt1 | contig 53511 bp, 48 predicted proteins | sample LakOneMetagenome_FD_187468 | JGI IMG/M metagenome (GOLD analysis project Ga0209023, IMG submission 187468) | Freshwater and sediment microbial communities from Lake Erie, Canada (SPAdes) (version 2) | ecosystem: Environmental > Aquatic > Freshwater > Lentic | place: Lake Erie, Canada... | reverse complement strand
AGCAAGGAGAAGGTGACGTCGGCGTTCAAGATCATCACCGCCGATCCGAACGTGAAGGGCATCCTGATCAACATCTTCGGCGGCATCATGAAATGCGACATCATCGCCGAAGGCGTGATCGCAGCCGTGAAGGAAGTTGGCCTCAAGGTGCCGCTCGTCGTGCGCCTCGAAGGCACCAACGTCGACCAGGGCAAGAAGATCATCAGCGAATCCAAGCTGAACGTGATCCCCGCCGACGACCTCGACGACGCCGCCCAGAAGATCGTGAAAGCCGTGAAGGAAGCCGCCTGATGTCCGTCCTGATCACCAAAGACACCAAGGTCATCTGCCAGGGCTTTACCGGCAAGAACGGCACCTTCCATTCCGAACAGGCGATCGCCTACGGCACCAAGATGGTCGGCGGCACCTCGCCCGGCAAAGGCGGCGCCACGCATCTGGGCTTGCCGATCTTCGACACGGTCGCCGAAGCGCGCGACAAGACCGGGGCCGATGCGTCCGTCATCTACGTTCCGCCGCCCGGCGCGGCCGACGCCATCTGCGAAGCGATCGATGCGGAAGTGCCGCTCATCGTCTGCATCACCGAAGGCATTCCGGTTCAGGACATGATCCGTGTGAAGCGCTCGCTGATCGGCTCCAAGTCGCGTCTCATCGGCCCGAACTGCCCGGGCGTGATGACAGCAGGCGAATGCAAGATCGGCATCATGCCGGGCAATATCTTCAAGCGCGGTTCGGTGGGCGTTGTTTCGCGCTCCGGCACGCTTACCTATGAAGCCGTGTTCCAGACGACGCAGGTCGGCCTCGGCCAGACTTCGGCGGTCGGCATCGGCGGCGATCCCGTCAAGGGCACGGAATTCATTGACGTGCTCGAGATGTTCCTGGCCGATGACGAGACCAAGTCTATCATCATGATCGGCGAGATCGGCGGCTCGGCGGAAGAAGACGCCGCCCAGTTCCTCAAGGACGAAGCCAAGCGTGGCCGCAAGAAGCCGATGGTCGGCTTCATCGCCGGCCGCACCGCCCCTCCCGGACGCCGCATGGGTCACGCCGGCGCGATCATCTCGGGCGGCAAAGGCGGCGCGGAAGACAAGATTGCGGCCATGGAAGCGGCCGGCATCAAGGTCTCGCCTTCGCCGGCGCGTCTCGGCACAACGCTCGCCGCTCTGCTCAAGGGCTGATCGGCGTTCGCTCTCTGCCTCGGGCTGGGAGCAAGGTTGCGATTGTAATCATGTGAAGCGGGCGCGCGCTGGAATTCGTGCGCGCCCGACTAACTGCGGTCGTCCGGACCGCGTCATTCCTGGGAGTGCAGTATGGCCGATACAGGATCGAATGGAGACGGCTCCGGTCGCTCTGCGCTGAATGCATCCTTTGCGGACACATCGTTTCTTTACGGCGGCAATGCGACCTATGTCGCGCAGCTGCAGGACGCCTACGAGCAGAACCCGGCTTCGGTCGACCCGCAATGGCGCGAATTCTTCGACGCGCTGAAGGACGACAAGTCCGCCGTCGAGAAGAACGCGCGCGGCGCGCCCTGGAAGAACAAGAACTGGCCGATCGCGCCCAAGGGCGATCTGGTCCATGCGCTGGACGGCGACTGGCCGGCAGCGGAGAAGGCGCTCGGCGACAAGATCAAGGCGAAGGCGCAAAGCCAGGGCGCTGCGATCTCCGACGCCGACGTGCTGCGCGCCACGCGCGATTCGGTGCGCGCCATCATGATGATCCGCGCCTATCGTATGCGCGGCCATCTGCACGCCAATCTCGATCCGTTGGGCATTGAGGCCCGCATGGATCACGAGGAGCTGCATCCCTCAAGCTACGGCTTCGAGGACAGCGACTATGACCGCAAGATCTTCATCGACCACGTGCTCGGCCTCGAATACGCGACCATTTTCGAAATGCTCGCGATCCTGCGCCGCACCTATTGCTCGACCATCGGCTACGAGTTCATGCACATCTCCGATCCCACGGAGAAGTCGTGGATTCAGGAGCGCATCGAGGGCCAGCACAAGGAAATCGCCTTCACCAAGGAAGGCAAGCGCGCGATCCTGCAGAAGCTGGTCGAGGCCGAGGGCTTCGAGAAGTTCATCGACGTCAAGTACACGGGCACCAAGCGCTTCGGTCTCGACGGCGGCGAATCCATCATTCCGGCGCTCGAGCAGATCATCAAGCGCGGCGGCGCGCTTGGCGCCAAGGAGATCGTGTTCGGCATGGCCCATCGCGGCCGTCTCAACATTCTCTGCCAGGTGATGGGCAAGCCGCACCGCGCCCTGTTCCACGAGTTCAAGGGCGGATCGTTCCTGCCCGACGAAGTCGAAGGTTCGGGCGACGTGAAGTACCACCTCGGCGCCTCTTCGGACCGCGAGTTCGACGACAACAAGGTGCATCTGTCGCTGACCGCCAATCCCTCGCATCTGGAAATCGTCGATCCCGTCGTTCTCGGCAAGGTGCGCGCCAAGCAGGATCAGTTGCGCGGTGACGGCCCGGTCAATCGTCAGGCCGTCATGCCGCTGCTGATTCACGGCGACGCGGCCTTCGCCGGGCAGGGCGTGGTTGCGGAATGCCTCGGCCTGTCAGGCCTGAAGGGCCATCGCACCGGCGGCTCGGTCCATTTCATCATCAACAACCAGATCGGCTTCACCACCTATCCGCGCTACTCGCGCTCGTCGCCCTATCCGTCGGATGTGGCGAAGATCGTCGAAGCGCCAATCTTCCACGTGAACGGCGATGATCCGGAAGCGGTCGTGTTTGCAGCCAAGGTCGCGACGGAATTCCGTCAGCGTTTTGGCAAACCGGTCGTGATCGACATGTGGTGCTATCGCCGCTTCGGTCACAACGAAGGCGACGAGCCGGGTTTCACCCAGCCGCTGATGTACCGCAAGATCAAGGCGCACAAGACGACACTGGAAATCTACAGCGAGAAGCTGATCTCCGAAGGCATCTTCACGCGCGGCGAAGTCGACAAGTTGATGGGCGATTGGCGCCATCGCCTCGAAGCGGAATTCGATGCTGGCCAGGCCTACAAACCCAACAAGGCCGACTGGCTCGACGGCCGCTGGTCTGGATTCAAGGCGGTCAGCGAGAATGACGACGACCGGCGCGGCAAGACCGGCGTCGCGATCGACCAGCTCAAGATGCTGGGCGTCAAGCTCAACGAAACGCCGGATGGCTTCAACGTCCATCGCACCATCAAGCGCTTCCTCGACAACCGTCGGAGGATGGTGGAGACCGGCCAGGGCATCGACTGGGCAATGGCCGAGGCCACGGCGTTCGCTACTCTGCTGTGGGACGGCCACCGCGTCCGTCTTTCGGGGCAGGATGTCGAGCGCGGCACATTCTCGCAGCGCCATTCCATGTTGATCGATCAGGAGACGGAACGCCGCTACGCGCCGCTCAACCACCTGAACGAAGGCAAGCAGGGCAAGTACGAAGTCGTCAATTCCATGCTGTCAGAAGAAGCCGTGCTCGGCTTCGAATACGGCTATTCGCTTGCCGAGCCGAGCGCACTCACCCTGTGGGAAGCGCAGTTCGGCGACTTCGCCAACGGCGCGCAGGTTCTGTTCGACCAGTTCATCTCGTCAGGCGAGCGCAAGTGGCTGCGCATGTCCGGCCTCGTCTGCCTGCTGCCGCACGGCTACGAGGGCCAGGGCCCCGAGCATTCCTCGGCGCGCCTCGAGCGCTATCTGCAGCTTTGCGCAGAAGACAACATGCAGGTGGCGAACTGCTCGACGCCAGCGAATTACTTCCACATCCTGCGCCGTCAGCTGCAACGCGATTTCCGCAAGCCGCTGATCCTCATGACGCCGAAGTCGCTGCTGCGTCACAAGCGTTGCGTCTCGACGCTCGACGAGATGGGGCCGGACTCATACTTCCAACGCTGGATCGCCGACGACGCCGAGCGTCTCAAGGACGAGAAGATCAAGCTGGTGAAGGACGACAAGATCCGCCGCGTCATCCTCTGCTCGGGCAAGGTCTACTACGACCTCTACGAAGAGCGCGAGAAGCGCGGCATCGACGACGTCTATCTGCTGCGCGTCGAGCAGCTCTATCCGTTCCCGCTGAAGTCTCTCGTCCAGCAGATGAGCCGCTTCAAGAAGGCTGATGTTGTGTGGTGCCAGGAAGAGCCCAAGAACATGGGTTCGTGGTCCTTCGTCGAGCCCTATGTCGAATGGGTGCTCGGACAGGCCGGCATGAAGTCGAAGCGTCCGACCTACGTCGGCCGTCCGGCTTCGGCAGCGACTGCGACCGGCACCATGTCGCGCCATCTCGCTCAGCTGAAGGCCTTCCTCGACGAGGCCTTCGCGTAATCCGTTTAATTCATACAGAGGCGCCTTCACGGCGAGACAAACATGGCGACTGACATTCGGGTGCCGACCCTCGGCGAATCCGTCTCCGAGGCCACGATCGGCAAGTGGTTCAAGAAGCCCGGCGACGTTGTGAAGGCCGACGAGCCTTTGGTGGAACTGGAGACCGACAAGGTGACCCTCGAAGTCAACGCGCCGGCCTCCGGCGTACTGGCCGAAATCACGGCCAAGGACGGCGAGACGGTGACGCCCGGCGCGTTGCTCGGCCAGATTACGGAAGGCGCGGCTGGCGCCGCCGCTGCGCCCGCCGCCAAGGCTGCCGCGCCCGCTCCCGCGAAGACCGCGGCGCCTGCCCCGGCTGCAGCCGCTGGCGCCACATCGATGCCGCCTGCGCCGTCTGCCGCCAAGGTCGCCGCCGACGCCGGCGTCGATACGAACGCTGTCGCTGGCTCCGGCAAGCGCGGACAGGTACTGAAGGGCGACGTTCTCGCCCATATCGCCAACCCGCCCGCAGCCGCGCCCGCCGCGACGCCGGTCGCAGCCCGCCCGGCCTCGCAGCCCGCAGATGCCTCGCGTGAAGAGCGCGTGCGCATGACCAAGCTGCGCCAGACGATTGCACGCCGCCTGAAGGATGCGCAGAACGTCGCCGCCATGCTCACGACCTTTAACGAGGTCGACATGGGCGCGATGATGGCCTTGCGCGCGCAATACAAGGACGCGTTCGAGAAGAAGCACGGCGTCAAGCTCGGCTTCATGGGCTTCTTCGTGAAGGCCTGCTGCCAGGCGCTGAAGGAAGTGCCCGCCGTCAACGCCGAGATCGACGGCACGGACATCATCTACAAGAACTTCTGCCACATCGGCGTCGCTGTCGGCACCGACAAGGGTCTTGTCGTTCCCGTCGTGCGCGACGCCGACCAGATGTCGATTGCGCAGGTCGAGAAGTCGATCGGCGAATTCGGCAAGCGCGCCCGCGACGGCAAGCTCGGCATCGAGGACATGCAGGGCGGCACGTTCACGATCTCGAACGGCGGCGTCTACGGCTCGCTCATGTCGACGCCGATCCTCAACGCGCCGCAGTCGGGCATTCTCGGCATGCACAAGATCCAGGATCGCCCGATGGTCGTCGGCGGCAAGATCGAAATCCGCCCGATGATGTATCTCGCGATGTCCTACGATCACCGCATCGTCGACGGCAAGGAAGCGGTGACATTCTTGGTGCGCGTGAAGGAAAATCTGGAAGATCCGGCGCGTCTCGTGCTCGATCTCTGAGAACCCGAATCCTCATCCTGAGGAGCCGCGCAGCGGCGTCTCGAAGGATGGCAACCCCAGAGGCGCCGCACTCGTGCTTCGAGACGCCCGCTAAGCGGGCTCCTCAGCATGAGGGCTTACTGGTCGCCGTCAGGAAAATGGAAACGACATGGCCTACGATCTCATCGTCATCGGCGCCGGCCCCGGCGGATATGTCTGCGCGATCCGTGCGGCGCAGCTGGGCCAGAAGGTCGCCATCGTCGAGAAGCGCAAGACGCTCGGCGGCACCTGCCTCAACATCGGCTGCATTCCCTCGAAGGCGCTGCTGCACGCTTCCGAAATGTTCGAGGAAGCGAGCCACGACTTTCCGGCTCTCGGCGTGATCGTCGGCAAGCCGAAGCTCGATCTGCCCGCGATGATGAAGCACAAGGACGACACGGTCGCCGCCAACGTCAACGGCGTCGCCTTTCTCATGAAGAAGAACAAGGTGACTGTGCTGTCGGGCGCAGGCCGCATCGTCGGCGCCGGCAAGGTTGAAGTGAAGGCCGAGGATGGCTCGGTCGCGACTCATGAGACGAAGAGCATCGTCATCGCCACGGGCTCTGACGTCGCCGTCCTGCGCGACAAGAACGGCGCGCCGATCCCGGTCGACGAGAAGGTGGTGATCTCCTCCACCGGCGCGCTCGAACTCGACTCCGTTCCGAAGAAGCTCGTCGTCGTCGGCGCCGGCGTGATCGGCCTCGAACTCGGCTCGGTCTGGCGCCGCCTCGGCGCAGAGGTCACCGTCATCGAATATCTCGACCGCATCCTGCCGGGCATGGACGGCGAAGTGGTCAAGCAGTTCCAGCGCATGCTCGAGAAGCAGGGCTTTGCGTTCAAGCTCGCCTCCAAGGTCACGGATGTGACGGTGAAAGGCGGCAACGCCAAGGTGAGCTTTGAACCGGTTGCCGGCGGGGAGGCGCAGACGATCGAGGCCGATCGCGTCCTGATCGCTACCGGCCGCACGCCCTACACGGTAGGCCTGGGCCTCGAAGAGGCCGGCGTTGCCCTGGAGCGCGGCCGCGTCGTCATCGACGATCATTTCGCGTCAAGCGTCCCGGGCATCTATGCCATCGGCGATGTCGTGCGCGGGCCGATGCTCGCGCACAAGGCCGAGGACGAAGGCATCGCGGTCGCCGAGATTCTTGCCGGCCAGCACGGCCACGTGAATTACGAAGTCATCCCCGGCGTCGTCTACACCTCGCCAGAAATCGCCACTGTCGGCGCGACCGAAGAAACGCTCAAGGAAAAGGGCATCGCCTACAAGGTCGGCAAATTCCCCTTGACCGCAAATGGCCGCGCGCGCGCCATGCGCAAGGCCGACGGCTTCGTGAAGATTCTTGCGGACGCCACGACCGACCGCGTGCTCGGCGCGCATATTGTCGCCTTCGGCGCCGGCGAGCTGATCGCGGAAGCCTGCGTGCTCATGGAATTCGGCGGTTCGGCCGAAGATCTCGCCCGCACCTGCCACGCGCATCCGACCGTCTCGGAAGCCGTCAAGGAAGCCGCCATGGCGGTCGACAAGCGCGCAATCCACGTCTGAAACGCGGGGCGCGGCAGAGCGTTATGGCTCGTGCCGCGCCGCACAACGCATAAATCCGCCGCCTTTAAGCTGGAATTTCTGAATTCCATGCGACAGTGGCCTTCATGCAAGCGCGCCTGACCCGGTTTCTCTGGACGTTGCTGGCCGCGATCTTTCTGGTCGAGGCCTGGCTCTGGGACGTTCTCGGCCGGCTTGTGTCACGGCTCGTCCGTGTCCTGCCACTCGCCGCGCTCAAGCGCGTTCTGCAAAAAATGATCGACACCTTGCCCGCGACTTTCGCGCTAGCGCTGTTCATCGTGCCGGTTCTGCTCGTCCTGCCCTTCAAGATCGCCGGCCTCGCGCTGATCGCGGGCGGACGCGTCGTGTCGGGCGGCTGCGTGTTTCTTCTCGCCAAGTCCGTGGGCCTCGGCGTGACAGCCTTCGTCTTCGACGTCTGCCATGGGCGGCTGATGACGCTGCCGTGGTTCGCGCGCGTCTATGCATTTGTCATCCGCCTGCGCGACTGGGCGCATATGAAGGTCGATCCCTACAAGGCCGCCATCCGCGAACGCGTCGCTGAATTGCGCCGGCGCGTACGCGAACGCCTCGCCAGCGGCTCGCCCGGCCTCATGAGCAAACTCGCGGCCCTTCGCACGCGCGTTCACGACCGCCGCGGCATTCTCTAAGCGTTATTTCGCCCGGGCCGCGAGCGCGACGCCGCAGGCCGTCAGCGCCATGCCGGCGATTTGCAACATCGTCAGATTCTCCCCGAACAGAAAATGCGCCTGCAGCGCCGAGAGCGGGGGAACGAGGAAAATCAGCTGTGCCGAACGCGAGACTTCGCCACGCCGGATGAGCAGCAGCAACAGCGCGATTGCGCCGATCGACAGCGCCAGCACCGACCACGCCAGCACAATAAAAGCCGTCGGCGTCCAGTCGATGCGAAAGCCGCCGCCGAGCGCCGCCATTGGTACGCCCGCCAGCAACGCCCCCACATATTGCAGCGTCGCCACGCTGCGCAGATCGCCCGTGTGAATGAAACGCTTCTGGTAGAACGTGCCCGCAGTCACGCCGACCATCGCGACGAAATTGACGCCGATCGGCACGAGCGCGGCGTTGAATTGTTTGGGATCGAGCCCGACAAGCTTCGGCGCCAGCACGAGGCAGATGCCGGTAAAGCCGATCACGACGCCGCTCCAGCGTGCGAGACCGATTCGCTCGCCGACGAGCGCGGGCGCGAGGAAGGCGGTCATGATCGGCTGGAGGGCCGCGAGCAGCGCGGAAATCGATGCCGGCACGCCCTGTTCGATCGCCCACCACACGCCGCCGAGATAGATGGCGTGCAACAGAACCCCGGAGACGATGGCGTGGGTCGCCTCCATTCTGGTGCGCGGCCATTGCGCCCCGGCATAGACAGCGAAAAGGCCGAGCGCGATCCCTGCGCAGAGGTAGCGGACGCAGAGAAAGGCAAGCGGATCGGCGAAGTCGACCGTATAACGGGCGACAATCCAGCCGGTCGACCAGATCAGCGGAAACAGAAACGGCGCGAGCCGGACGAGCATTTGGGCTCCATGATCACGCCGCATCAGTAGAAGCGACATTCTGACGGGTGGATCGCAGCGAAAGCGCTGCGGCGCCAATTTGCTGGTTGGCGCGTTGCTGGATTGCGTATCTTCTATCGGGACAAGGCGCGGACAGACAAATGCTCGGACGGCTCTGGCGGATCATCTACCGCTCCTGGACACGGTTTTCCGACGACGACGGCTGGGCCATCGCCAGCCACATCGCGCTCTCCGGGCTGACGTCGCTGTTCCCGTTTCTGATTCTCGTGGGAACGCTGGCGGGCCTCATCGGTTCGCCGGATCTCGCCAAGAAGGCGACCGACCTGCTGTTCGAGAGCTGGCCGCCGCAGGTCGCAGGTCCGATTTCGCACGAGGTCGAAAGCGTCCTGACCCAGCCGCGCACCGGTCTTGCGACGCTCAGCGCCCTGCTTGCCGTCTATTTCGCGTCCAGCGCGGTCGACGCCGTCCGCGTCGGGCTCAACCGCGCCTATGATGTCGTCGACGCGCGCGCCTGGTGGGTGCTTCGGCTGGAAAGCATCCTGTTCGTGCTGTTGGGCGCCGTGGCGCTGATGGGCTTCACCTTCCTCGTGGTTCTGGAGCCCATCGTCTGGTCGCAAGCCGTTAGGCTTCTGCCGCATCTCTCAGAACTGCAGGTCCTCTTCAACACGTTCCGTCTTGCGACGATCTCGCTGATCCTTCTCGCGACACTCGTCTTCGCGCATAAATATTTGACGGCGGGCAAGCGGAGCCTGCGCGAGATCGCGCCCGGCATCGGCCTCACCCTGATGCTCTGGCTCATCTTCGGCGAAGGCTTCGGCTTCTACCTCGCCCGCTTCTCGCAGAATTACGTCACCACCTATGCTGGCCTCGCCTCGGTCATGATCGCGCTGGTTTTTCTCTACGTCCTGTCGGCGATCTTCATCTTCGGCGGCGAAGTGAATTCCTCGATCGTCGCGACACGGCAAAAAAAAGCCGCCGCGCGGGTGGACCCGCGCGACGGCAATTGAACGACGACCGGGATCAGGCCGACTTATGCGCCTCGATCACGTCTTCGACAGACCGCAGACCCGGCTTCGGCGAATTGACGAGCACGGCCATATTGCCGGGCGCATGCTGGTTCTTCCACATCTTCATGTGCGCCAGCGGGATCTTGTCCCATGGGAACACTTCCGACATGCAGGGATCGACGCGGCGGTCGAGCACGAACTTGTTGGCCGCAGACGCCTGCTTCAGATGGGCGAAATGCGACCCCTGGATGCGCTTCTGGCGCATCCACACATAGCGGGCATCGAATGTCAGGTTGAAGCCTGTCGTGCCCGCGCAGAACACAACCATGCCGCCGCGCTTCACCACGAGGCAGGATAGCGGGAAGGTCGATTCGCCGGGATGCTCGAAGACCGTATCGACGTCCTTCTTGCCGGTGATGTCCCAGATCGCCTTGCCGAATTTGCGCGCCGCCTTCGTCCAGGCGTCGAACTCCGGCGTATTGACCTTGGGCAACTGGCCCCAGCAGCCCTCGAAATCCTTCCGGTTGATCACGCCCTTGGCGCCGAGGCTCATAACGTAGTCGCGCTTGGATTCGTCCGAAATCACGCCGATCGCGTTGGCGCCGGCCGCCGCGATCAGCTGGACGCCGAACACGCCGAGGCCACCGGACGCGCCCCACACCAGAACGTTGTCGCCGGGCTTCAGGCGGTGCGGCTCGTGGCCGAACAACATGCGGTACGCGGTGGCCAGCGTCAGCGTGTAGCAGGCGGCCTCTTCCCAGGTCAGGTGCTTGGGACGCTCCATCAGCTGGCGGTCCTGAACGCGGCAGAATTGCGCGAACGAGCCGTCCGGCGTCTCGTAGCCCCAGATGCGCTGCGAGGCTGAAAACATCGGATCGCCGCCGTTGCATTCCTCGTCGTCGCCGTCATCCTGATTGCAATGCACGACGACCTCGTCGCCGACCTTCCAACGCTTCACCTTGGAGCCGACCGCCCAGACGATGCCCGAGGCGTCGGACCCGGCGATGTGCAGGGGCTGCTTGTGCGCGTCGAGCACGGAAATCGGTTCGCCCAACGCCGCCCAGACGCCGTTGTAGTTGACGCCAGCGGCCATCACATAGACCAGCACGTCATGGCTATCGAGCTGCCAGGTCGGAACGACCTCCAGCTGCATCGCTGTATCCGGCGGACCGTGCCGGTCCTTGCGGATGACCCAGGCGTGCATGTTCTTCGGCACATGGCCGAGCGGCGGAACGTCGCCGAGGTCGTAGAGATCCTTGAGTTCGCCCTGGCCGTGGCCTTCGACGAGCTTGAGTCCGGTCACCTTCATGCTCCCTCGGTCATAGACCCTCGCGTGGGTCCTCATCTTACCTATTTCGCTGCATTGCACTATACAAATTGCAGCGCAAAGCAAGATGGTTCATGAGTAAACGATAACGCTCGCTTTGATATGGGGCGATTTGCCGTTTCTTTGCAATGGCGTGTGGCTTGGAGATTGGTCGACAACAGGCCAATTGCCAGTCCTGCGGTCGAGCGGGTACGGAAATTCACGTCCTGGCAGGCTGACGAGGTTCAGATGGTCGAGAACAAGTCCCAACGCGACAAGCCCTGGATTTTCCGCACCTATGCGGGCCATTCGACGGCTTCTGAATCCAACAAGCTCTACAAGGGCAATCTGGCCAAGGGCCAGACCGGCCTCTCCATCGCCTTCGATCTGCCGACCCAGACCGGCTACGATTCAGATCATCAACTCGCCCGCGGCGAAGTCGGCAAGGTCGGCGTGCCCGTCTCGCATCTCGGCGATATGCGCACCCTGTTCGACGGCATTCCGATCGCGCAGATGAATACGTCCATGACCATCAACGCCACTGCGCCCTGGCTGATGGCCCTCTACATCGCCGCCGCCGACGAGCAGGGCGCGCCACGCACCGCTTTGCAGGGCACGACGCAGAACGACATCATCAAGGAATATCTTTCGCGCGGCACTTATGTGTTTCCGCCCGCGCCCTCGCTGCGGCTGACGCGCGACATGATCCTGTTCACGACAGCGCAGGTGCCGAAGTGGAACCCGATGAACGTCTGTTCCTACCATCTGCAGGAGGCCGGCGCGACGCCGGTGCAGGAACTGTCATACGCACTAGCAACCGCTGTCGCCGTGCTCGACACGGTGAAAGCGGCAGGCGTCTCGGAGGAAGTTTTCGAAGACGTCGTCGGCCGCATTTCCTTCTTCGTCAACGCCGGCATGCGCTTCGTGACCGAGCTCTGCAAGATGCGCGCGTTCACCGAACTCTGGGAAGAGATCACGCGCGACCGCTACGGCGTGAAGAACGAGAAGATGCGCCGATTCCGTTATGGCGTGCAGGTCAATTCTCTCGGCCTCACCGAGCAGCAGCCGGAAAACAACGTCTATCGCATCTTGCTCGAAACTCTGGCCGTCGTTCTCTCCAAGAACGCGCGCGCGCGCGCCGTGCAGCTGCCGGCTTGGAATGAGGCGCTCGGCCTGCCGCGCCCGTTCGACCAGCAATGGTCGCTGCGCATGCAGCAGATCCTCGCCTATGAAACTGACCTCCTCGAATATGCCGATATTTTCGACGGCTCCGCCGAGATCACCCGCAAGGTCGAGGAACTGAAAATCGCAGCACGCGACGAACTCGCCGCGATCGACGCCATGGGCGGCGCGGTGTCTGCGATCGACACCGGCTACATGAAATCGAAGCTGGTGGAATCCAACACGCGCCGTCTCGAAGCCATCGAGAAGGGCGAGCAGATCGTCGTCGGCGTCAACAAGTTCATCGAGACCGAACCCTCGCCGCTCACCGCCGGCGAAGGCGCGATCATGGTCGTACCGGAAGGCGTCGAGGCGCAGCAGATCGAGCGTCTCAAGGCATGGCGCGAGCAGCGCGACGCCAAGGCTGTCGCCAAGGCGCTCGCCGATCTCCGGTCGGCTGCTGCGGAAGGCCGCTCCGTCATGGAGCCCTCCATCGTCGCCGCAAAGGCCGGCGTCACGACCGGTGAATGGGGTACGACGTTGCGCGAAATATTCGGCGAATATCGTGCGCCGACCGGCGTCGGCCGCGCCGCGCGCCAGACGAGCGGAGACCTGTCCAACGTGCGCGGCGAAGTCGAGCGCGTGTCACAGACGCTTGGCCGACGCATCAAGTTCCTGGTCGGCAAGCCCGGTCTCGATGGCCATTCCAACGGCGCCGAACAGATCGCCGTGCGCGCCCGCGATTGCGGCATGGAGGTTGTCTACGAAGGCATCCGCCTGACGCCCGCCGAAATCGTCAACGCCGCGCTCGAAGAAGGCGTGCATTGCGTCGGGCTGTCGATTCTCTCGGGCTCGCATGTGCCGCTGGTGCGCGACATTATGGATCGCATGCGCGCCGAGGGGTTGAGCGACATTCCCGTGATCGTCGGCGGGATCATCCCGCCTGAGGACGAGAAGGTGCTGAAGGCCGCGGGTGTAACCGCCGTCTACACGCCGAAGGATTTCGATCTCAACGCCATCATGTCCGACATCGTGCGCATCGTCGGCTCAGGCCAGAACAAGGCGGCATAGCCGGGACCGCCGGCTTCCAGCCGGCATCGATTGCGCAAAGAGCCGGCTGGAAGCTGGCGGTCCCGGATAGTTAGCAATGCGTAAACGGTCGCGGCGTAGGGTCTCGCGTCAGCCCATCCAATCATCGACGGAACTCTAGAATGGCGTCCGCCTGCACCAACGGCCTCGACACAGGCTTCATCGAACTCGGCTACGCTAAAGTCGCGGCGCTGGGCGTCGTTCAGGGCATCACCGAACTCCTGCCGATCTCCTCGACCGCGCACATGCGCATCGTGCCGGCGCTGTTCGGCTGGCGCGATCCGGGCTCGGCCTTCTCCGCCGCCATGCAGGCCGCCGCCGTCATCGCCGTCATCGCCTATTTCTGGAAAGACGTGCGCGGTCTCGTCTTCGGCTCGATCGGCGCCGTCGTGCGTCGCGATTTCAGCGACTACAATTTCCGTTTCGCCATGTGGATCGTGCTGGCGACGCTGCCGATCGTCATTTCCGGCCTCCTGATGGCGCCGCTGCTCAACGCCTGCGACACGCCGCTGCGCAGCCTGCCCGTCATCGGCATCTCGATGATCACCCTGGCCGTCATTCTTGCCATCGCTGAAATCTACTGCGACCATTCGCGCAAGTTCGACCAGATCAATCTGAAGGACGCGCTGATCGTCGGCATCGCGCAATGCGGCGCACTCATCCCCGGCGTCTCGCGCTCGGGCTCTACGCTGACCGCAGCTCTGTTTCGCGACCTCAACCGCGAGGACGCCGCGCGCTTTTCCTTCCTGCTCGGTCTGCCCGCCATTGCGGGCGCGGGCCTGAAGGAATTCCATGTTCTCTACAAGGCTGGCCTCAGCGCCTACGGCTGGTCCGTGCTCGGCGTCGGTCTAGCGGTAGCGTCGATCTCGGCCTTCGCCGCGATCTGGGGCCTGCTGCGCATCCTCGAAAAATTCTCTGCCTGGCCCTTTGTTATCTATCGTGGCCTGATCGGTATATTCCTTCTGGTCGGCGCCTACGTCGGCTTCCTGAAGTAGAGACAAAAAGGGCGGCCCATCGGCCGCCCTTTTCATGTTCAGTGCAGCGAATCCGCGCCCTTGGTGAAGGGCACGACAGCGCCGATCTCCGGCTCGTCGTTGGCAGCTTCGCCCCTGGCCACAGCCTTGCCGTTGACCGTGAGGCCCGCCGGTCCCGCCGACAGCGCGACGGTTTCGCCGTCGCCTACATCGCCCGCAAGAATCATCTCAGCCAGCGGGTCCTGCACAGCCTTCTGAATCACGCGCTTCAGCGGACGCGCGCCATAGGCGGCATCGTAGCCGCGCTCGGCGAGCCATGCGCGCGCTTTCGCGTCGAGCGACAGCGCGACCTTGCGATCCTCCAGCAGCTTGCCGAGGCGCCCGAACTGGATGTCGACGATGGCGCCCATGTCCGAACGCCGTAGCCGATGGAAAAGAATGATCTCATCCACGCGGTTGAGGAATTCCGGCCGGAAGTGCGAGCGCACGACCTGCATCACCTCGTTCTGCACGGCGGAGGAATCCTCGCCTTCCTTCTGCATCACGAGGAATTCAGCGCCGAGGTTCGACGTCATGATGATCAGCACGTTGCGGAAATCGACCGTGCGTCCCTGGCCATCGGTCAGTCGCCCATCGTCGAGAACCTGCAAGAGGACGTTGAACACGTCTGGATGCGCCTTCTCGATCTCGTCGAACAGCACGACCTGATAGGGCCTGCGCCGCACTGCTTCCGTCAGCGCGCCGCCTTCCTCGTAGCCGACATAACCCGGAGGCGCGCCGATCAGACGCGAGACGGAATGCTTCTCCATGTATTCAGACATGTCGAGGCGAACCATCGCGGTCTCATCATCGAACAGGAATGACGCCAGCGCCTTGGTCAGCTCTGTCTTGCCGACGCCTGTTGGTCCGAGGAACATGAACGAGCCGATCGGCCGGTTCGGATCCTGCAGGCCGGCGCGCGCACGGCGCACGGCGGTCGCTACCGCATGCACGGCTTCCTTCTGGCCGACGACGCGCTTGGCGAGCTGCCCTTCCATCTTGAGCAGCTTGTCCTTCTCGCCTTCGAGCATCTTGTCGACCGGCACGCCGGTCCAGCGTGAAACGACCTGCGCGACATGATCGGGCGTGACCGCTTCCTCGACGAGATTAGATGCGCTCGAGGACTCGGCGTCGACAAGTTTCTTCTCGAGATCGGGAATGACGCCATAGGTCAGTTCGCCCGCGCGCTGATACTCGCCGCGGCGCTGGGCCTGGGCGAGTTCGTTGCGCGCCTGCTCGAGCTGTTCCTTCAGCTTCTGCGCGGAGCCTAGCTTGTCCTTCTCGGCGCGCCAGCGTTGCGTCAGCGCCGTCGATTTTTCTTCCAGTTCGGCAAGCTCGCCTTCCAGCTTGACGAGGCGGTCCTTGGAAGCGCGGTCGCTTTCCTTCTTCAGCGCTTCCTGCTCGATCTTGAGCTGAATGATGCGCCTGTCGAATTCGTCGAGTTCTTCAGGCTTCGAATCCACCTGCATGCGCAAGCGCGAACCCGCCTCGTCGACGAGATCGATCGCCTTGTCCGGCAGGAAGCGGTCGGTGATGTAACGGTTCGACAGCGTTGCAGCCGCCACCAGCGCAGCGTCGGTGATGCGCACGCCATGATGCAGCTCGTACTTCTCCTTCAGGCCACGCAGAATCGAGATCGTGTCCTCGACCGTCGGCTCAGAGACGAAGACCGGCTGGAAGCGCCGCGCGAGCGCGGCGTCCTTCTCGACATGCTTGCGATATTCGTCGAGCGTCGTCGCGCCGATGCAGTGCAATTCGCCGCGTGCGAGCGCCGGCTTCAGCAGATTGGAGGCATCCATCGCGCCGTCCGCCTTGCCAGCTCCGACGAGCGTGTGCATCTCGTCGATGAACAGCACGATGCCGCCCTCGGCCGAGGTCACTTCGTTCAGCACGGCCTTCAGTCGCTCCTCGAACTCGCCGCGGTATTTGGCGCCAGCGATCAGCGCGCCCATGTCGAGCGCGAGCAGCTTCTTGTCCTTGAGCGATTCCGGCACGTCGCCGTTGACGATGCGCAACGCCAGTCCCTCGACGATCGCCGTCTTGCCGACGCCGGGCTCGCCGATCAGCACGGGATTGTTTTTGGTCCGCCGCGCGAGAACCTGGATAGACCGGCGGATTTCCTCGTCGCGGCCGATCACCGGATCGAGCTTGCCGGCGCGTGCAGCCTCGGTGAGGTCGCGCGCATACTTCTTCAGCGCGTCATAGGAATTCTCAGCCGATGCCGAATCGGCCGTGCGGCCCTTGCGCAGATCCTCGATCGCCGCGTTCAGCGTCTGCGCCGTCACGCCGGCATTCGCCAGGATCTTAGCGGATTCCGCGCCTTTCTCCATTGCGAGCGAAAGCAGCAGGCGCTCGACGGTGACGAAACTGTCGCCGGCCTTCTGTGCGATCTTTTCCGCATTGTCGAAGAGACGCGCGGTGGTGGGCGCAAGATAAAGCTGGCCCGCGCCAGCCCCCTGCACCTTCGGGAGTTTGGACAGCGCGAGCTCGACCTGCTGCAGCGCCTCGCGCGAGCGACCGCCAGCCTTGTCGATCAGGCCCGCCGACAGTCCTTCTGGATCGTCCAGCAGGACTTTGAGCACATGCTCGGGCGTGAACTGCTGATGCCCTTCGCGGATCGCGAGCGATTGCGCCGCCTGCACGAAACCGCGTGCGCGCTCGGTATATTTCTCCATATTCATGCCGACCTCCAAGCCCGCCGATCAGACCCCGTAGCGGCCTGATCGCGGCAATACTCAAACGTTACGGTCCCAAGTGGCGACCGTCGCTCAAGATTTAGGAAGCGGCTCGAACTTCTTGAAGGCCCTGCGACAGGCCTGCGACTCTATTTTGTGGAGCCACAGGCCGGTCTGCTTATTCGCTGTCGGACGGCCCGGCATCGACCGGCGTCTCGGCGCCATCAGCGTCGGCGCCCACAAGGCCGGGACGGCCACGGCGGCGGCGGCGCGGCCGCAGGTGATAGCCCGCGGCATCCTGCTGTCCTTCGCCGTCGAGGGCCGGGAGGTCGGGCTGCGGCGCGTCGGCCGGTAGCGGGCGCGGCGGCGCGGTGATGAAGGCCGGCAGGCCAGTAGGCGCCTCGGCCTGGGCCGGAATGCGCGCTTCTTCCTGCGGGCGTGCCTCGCCCTGACCTTCAAGCGGCGGGCGCTGGTCACGGAAGCGGCGGTTATCGCGGTTGAACCCCTGTCCCTGCTGGCCGTTCTGGTTGCGGTCGTTGTAGGGGCGCTCGTGACGCGGCGGCCGGTCCTGACGGTCGGGACGTTCCTGGCGTTCCTGCCGCTCCTGGGCGGGCTGACCGCCGCCATTGTAGGGCTGGCGCTCCTGATAGCCCGGCGGCGGGGTGAACTGGGGCTGCGGCGGAAGCTGGGGCTGCGGCAGACGCTCGGCGACCGAGGCGAAACGATCGTTGATCACGTCGTCTTCGTCGTCGTCGAATTCGGCTTCCGGCGTGGGCCGCGGCGGCTGTCCGGGTTGCGGCGGCAACAGCGCCTGCTGGGCGGCCATGGCGGCCGCGATCAGCCGGTAATAGTGCTCGGCGTGCTGGAGATAGCTTTCCGCCATCACGGGGTCGCCGCTCGACTGCGCGTCGCGGGCGAGCTGCAGGTATTTCTCCGCAATGTGCTGCGCTGTGCCGCGCACCTTCACATCGGGCCCGTTCGACTCGTAGGCCCGCGTCAGCGGGTTCGGGCCTTTGCGGTTGTTGTTGCGCCCGCGCATTCTCTTGTTCTGACCAGGTCTCATGACGATCCTTGACTTGAACTAACCGCAAGCCTGCTCGGCGCGGGTGAAATTCCGACGACATTCAGCCGCAGACTTGCGGACGGAGCTTGACCGGTCGGATCGGGTGCTGTGGGCCGCTCTCGTATGGAGCGGCGGACATTTCTTCAAACGGCGCAATCCTGAACTTTGGGATCTGTGCGTGTCTAACGGCGCTGATCAGACTTGGTAGCGTTTCTGCCGGCGCTCCGCACAGCGCTTGCGATCCCTGCGCGAGCCTCCAGCCTGACGAACCGGCGAAACTGCAGCGCAGGGGAGTGGCAAAAACGTCTTGCCAGAGTTTCCGTCCGTCCCACGGCCAGAATCTCTTGAAAACCTTATTAGTCTGTTTCCGACGTTTCGCCAAGGCCTCCGAGGGGAAAGCAGGCTAATCGTTGTAAATATTGTATGTTTAGCCGATGGGGCGAAATGCGCCGGCGCGGTCATGGTCGGAAAAATCGCGCTCGGCATCGATTTTTCGCCAGCCCGCCTCCCCGGCGAGTCGTTCGACCAGGGCCCCCTGGTCGAAACCATATTCCAGCGCCAGAACGCCGCCCTTCGCCAGAACCCGCTGCGTCGTGTCGAACAGCGCGCGATAGGCGTCCAGCCCGTCGGGCCCGCCATCGAGCGCCAGGCGCGGATCGTGATCGCGCACCTCGCGGTCGAGGCCGGAAATGTCGGCCGCTGGTATATACGGAGGGTTCGACAGGATGAGGTCGAATTCGCCGGCAAGCGCCTCGCACCAGGCGCCCCGTATGACCCCCGCACGGTCCGAAAGGCCACATCCCTTGATGTTAGCCAGAGTCGCGGCACAGGCCTCCGCAGAGATATCGACGCCGATCCCAGACGCCTGCGGAAATTCGCTGAGCGCCGCACAGAGCAAGGCGCCGGAACCGCAACCGAGGTCGAGAATGCGGCGCGGCGGTGCGACGCCGGCCTGCCCCGCCCGCGCCGCCAGCCGCACCAGCGCCTCGCTGTCGCCACGCGGATCGAGCACGCCCGGCCGCACCGCGAGATCGAGCGTCCAGAACGGGCGCCGGCCGAGGATTCGGCTCGCCGGCTCGCCCGCAGCGCGGCGGGCGAGATGGGCGCCGTAGCGCGTCGCCTCGTCGCTCGTGAGCGGCAGATCGGCGCCGGTCACCAGCGCGAGCCGATCGATCGCGCAGGCGCCGAGCAGTAGAAGCCGCGCGTCTTCCTCCGCGGCTTCGATTCCTGCCTGACGCAGATAAACCCGGCCCTCAACGAGCGCTTGCGCACGCGTCAGACCCGCCGGGATCAGCGCCGCATCAGGCGCTCCCATTGCTCGCCAGCGCGCGCGCGAGCCATTTGGACAGGCGGCGCGCGACATCCGGACCATTCTCCGGCGCCTCGCCTTCCGCAAGCTGCGCGAGATCGAACACAAGGCCGCTCGTCTCGTCGAAGTCGGCACGGTCGCCCGCGCTTCGCGCCACCAGCGCCTGCACGAGCGGATGGCCCAGATTGATTTCCAGCACAGGCTGCATCGACGCATCGAGCCGTCCGGCGCCGGCGAGAATCTTGGCCAGCGTGCGATCCGGCGCCATGTCGCTCGCCACAAGGCAGGCCGCGCTGTCAGCGAGCCGGTCGGAAACGCGGACATCGGACACGCGCCCGCCGAGCGCCTCCTTCATCTTGGCAATCGTCGTCGCCGTCGATGCATCCAGCTCCGGCTTGGCGGGGGCATCGCTCCCATCTGCCCGCGGAATCTGCGAAATATCCGCCTGTCCCTGCGTCACCGAGCGGAACGGCTTGCCGTCGAAACCGACTGCATTCGACACCCAGAAGGAATCCACGGGGTCCGACAGCAGAAGCACCTCAATCCCGCGTGCGCGAAAACCTTCGAGATGCGGGCTGGATGCTATGGCGGCCGCGTCCGTCCCGGTCAGATAATAGATCGCCGTCTGGTTAGGCCGGAGATCGGCGACATATTGCGCGAGCGTCCGCTCGCCATCGCCATGCGTCGATGTCGCAAACCGCGCCAGAGCGAACAGCGCATCCCGCCGCTCGGGATCCTCGTAGAGGCCTTCTTTCAGCACCGATCCGAAATTCTTCCAGACCTCGGCGAATTTCGCCGGGTCATTCTCGGCGAGCTTGGTCAGTTCCTGGATCACGCGGCCGACGACCGCCTTGCGGATCGCGCCGAGTACCGGGCTTTTCTGCACGAGCTCCCGCGACACATTCAGCGGCACATCGGCCGAATCGATCAGCAACGTGACGAAGCGGAGCCACGGCGGCAGCAGGTCCGCATCGGTGGACACCAGCACGCGGCGCACATAGAGGCGCGAGCGGCCTTTGCGCTCGGGATTGAAGAGATCGAACGGTCGCGAACCCGGAATGAAGGCCAGCGCGTCGAATTCGTGACGGCCTTCGGCGCGCCAGTGAATGGTCAGCGCGGGCTCGTCGAACTGACCGGATATCGTGCGGTAGAATTCGGCATATTGCTCAGGGGTGATTTCGGATCGCGGCCGCGCCCAGAGCGCTGCGCCCTCGCTCGCCTTCACTTCCTCGCCGCCCGCCTCGCGCACGGCGATCGGTATCGGCACGCCGCCTGAATGCTCGCCGACGATCCGCTGCAACGTCGCGGCGTCGAGATAATCCTGCGCGTCCTCTTTCATGTGGAGCACGACGCGCGTTCCGACGTCGGGACAATCTTCAGATGATTCGATCGTGTAGGCGCTCTTGCCGTCGGAGGACCATTTCCAACCCTCCGACTGGCCGGCGCGTCGCGAATAGACATCGACGTGGTCGGCGACGATGAACGACGAATAGAAGCCGATGCCGAAGCGCCCGATCAGGGATTCGGAGGGGCCCTTGTCGGCGGACCCTTCAAGCTTCTCGAGAAAGGCGCGCGTGCCGGAATTGGCGATGACGCCAAGAGCCTGTTCCAGATCGCTGCGGCTCATGCCGATACCGTTGTCCGCGATCGTCAGCGTCTTAGCCGGCTTGTCGGATTCGATGACGATGCGGAACGGCGCGTCGGACCCTGTGACCTGTCCGGTCGCAGCTTCGAATCGCAGCTTTTCGCATGCGTCGGCGGCGTTCGAGATCAATTCCCGCAGAAAGATGTCGCGATCCGAATAGATCGAATGCACGACGAGATCGAGCAGCCGCGCAACGTCGGCCTGAAAGGGACGCTCGATGGCGCGCGGCGCGCCTGCGGCGGTTTCATTTGCTGTTTCGGACATGAATGCGCTTCCCCAGTCGCAACCACTAAAGCGCCACTCATATCGAAACGTCGCCGGAAAATTCAACGGCGCATGAAAAAGGCCGGCTGCGGGGCGACGCAACCGGCCTGAACCGAAACGCTGGCACTAAACGCTTTCACCCCGAAAAAAGCGGCCCGATCCGCCCTCGAAGCCGGGGGGCTGGGGGGCTGACGAAATCCGGCGACGCGACGAACCGGGCCATCGAGGCAACGATCATAAACTGCTCCCGCGATTGGGCCGAGGAAGGGCGCGAATCTGGCAAAATCATGATTCCTTGAGATAATTTGCAGCCCTTGCCGTTCCCGCGGGTTCGTAGGAACATGCGATTGGAGCACTGCATGTCGGATTCGGAAATTGCCGACCCCGAGCGGGGTAGCGCAGAGGTCGTCTCGGTCGCCTTCCGGCGTTCCGATGCTGCGCCGGCAAGCCAACGGCCCGAAGCGCCAACGCCCAAGCAGGTCTCCTTCGACCGCCGCGAGCTGCAATTAATCCTCAATCTCTACGGCCGTCGCGTCGCGGAAGGCGAATGGCGCGACTACGCCATCGGGTTCAGCCCGCTCAAGGCCGTCTTCGCAGTTTTCCGGCGCGCGTCCGAAACACCGCTCTATACGATCGAAAAAAATCCCGCGCTCGCGCGGCGTCAAGGCGCCTATTCCGTCGTGTCCGCTGACGGCTTCGTTCTCAAGCGCGGACACGAACTGGATCGCGTGCTCGCTGTGCTCGACAAGAAGATCAAGCTGGTCGTGACATAAAAAAACGCCCCGCTAAAGCGGGGCGTTTCGTTTGCTCTTCAACCTGGATCAGTCGTTGCGGCTGCCGGTCAGCGACAGGATCGACTGGAAGATGTTGATGAAGTCGAGATACAGCATCAGCGCGCCGTTCACCGACTTCTTCGTCGCCGTCTCGTAGTCGTCCGAGGCGTAGTACATCTCCTTGATCGCCTGCGTGTCCCACGCGGTGAGACCCGCGAAGATCAGCACCGACAGGATCGACAGGCCGAACTGGAAGGCCGAGCTCTGCACGAACAGGTTCACCAGGCTCGCGATCATCAGGCCGATGAGGCCCATGACCAGGAACGAACCGAAGGCCGACAGATCCTTCTTGGTCGTGTAGCCGTAGAGGCTCAGACCGCCGAAGGCCGCCGCGGTGATGAAGAACGCGCGGGTTACCGACGCGCCGGTGAAGACCAGCAACGCCGTCGACAGCGACAGGCCCATCACGGCCGCGAAGGCCAGGAACATGTTGCGCGCCGAGGTCGCCGACATGCGGTCCACGCGGAACGAGAAGATGAAGATGAACGCGAGCGGCGCGAGCATCACCACCCACTTCAGCGGGCTCGCGTACATCGCGGCGCCGAAGTTCGTCAGGTATTGGCCACCGAACTTGTAGGCGGTCGGCGTCGCCGACACCGCGAGCATGTTGGTGGCGAGCGCCACGAGGCCGGTGACGGCCAGACCCACCGTCATGTAGTTGTAGACGCCAAGCATGTAGGCGCGCAGGCCCTGATCGATCTGCTGAACACCGGCCTGGCCTACGCTCGTGCCCCACTGGGCGCTGGCGTTGCGGTCATAGTCGGACATTGATCCCTCTCCTTCGCGGCGCTGCGGCCGCGTATTTCCCGCGCGCAGAGGCGCGCGATGGAAGGAATATGATTGGCGGCCAGGTTAAAGACAAGGCTATCCGGCGATCGGCGTAAATGAACTTTCCTTCATAATTCGCGCAGGACACGGGCGGGTTTGGCGCCAAGCAACCGCCAGGTGGCGGCCAGCCCGAGCGCGATCGTCGTCGCGCACCCGATTGCGACGATGGCCGTCATCGATGGCCAGTCGAATACAAAGTCCAGCTTCATCAAGCGGGTAACGATGAGTTGGGCGGCGGCCGACCCAGCTGCCAGAGCGAAAATCGAGGTGGCCGCGCCCAACAAAAGGAATTCCAGGAGATAGGCGAGCACCAGGCGTTTCCGCGTCGCGCCGAGCATGCGCAGCACCACGGCGTCATAGAGCCGGGCGCGCTGCCCTGCCGCCAACGCGCCGCCCAGTGTGAGCAGGGCCGTGACCAACGTGACCGACGAAGCCGCGCGAATAGCCGTCGAAAGCTTCTCGGTCAGGGCCAGCGCCTGTTGCAGCGCCTCTCGCACGGCGAGGGTCACGACGGTCGGATAGGCCTTGGAAACGTCGCTCACCAGCGATCCGAAGGCTCCGGACGTTCCCGGCGGGACCGTCATGGAGATCAGTTCCGTATGCGGCGCGCCGGCGAAAGTGGATGGCGTGAACACCAGCACGAAATTGATGCCGAAACTCCGCCAGTCGACCTCGCGGAAGTTGACGATCTTCGCCACGATCTCGCGGCCCATAACGTTGACGGCGATCTCGTCGCCGATTGACAGCCCCAGACCTCGCGCGATGTCGCCATCAAGCGAGACCAGCGGCGGGCCCTTGTAGTCGGCTGGCCACCAGCTACCGGCGGTGACCTTCGAACCGGGCGGCGGGGTCGCGGCATATGTAACGCCGCGATCGCCGTCGAGGACCCATGCCGCATTCTGTTCGGCCTTCACTTCCTCGGCGCGGCGCGAACCGACGCGCACGATCCGCCCGCGCAGCATCGGCACCTGCTCGATCGCGGCGTCGGGACGGCGGCTCGCCAGCATCTTGCGGAAGTCGTCCGCCTGCGCGCTCTGCACATCCGCGAAAAAATAATCCGGCGTACGGCCGGGATCGCCCGAGCTCAGCTGCCGACGCACATTGCCGTCGACCCCGACAATCACGACAAGCAGGGTCAAACCCAGACCCAGCGATGTCACAACAGGCCGTGTCACGGCGCCGGGACGGCGGATGTTCCCGAGCGCGAGACGCGCAGGGAGATTGCGGATGTTTGCCCCCAGAGCCGCGACCTTCCCGACCGCCCATCCGACGATGCGCAGGACGAGTGCAGACGCCGCGACGCCGCCGATCGCCAACATGGCGATCTGCTTCTCGCTGGACAGCGCGTAGACGAGCCCGATCATTGCCGCGAAAGCAGCCAGCGCGCCGATGACGTAGCGAGCGCGCAGCCGTCCCGCTTCGAGCGTCGCAGCTGAGCGGAACAGGACTGCCACCGGCGTGTCATGCGCGCGGCCTGCCGGCGCCACTACGAATGTCAGCGCCGACAGCAGGCCGATCGACACGCCCGCGATGATCGCAGGCCACGAGAAGACCGGCTCGAACGGCAGGTCGAGCGCGGGGCCCGCGAAGCGCGCCGCGAGATATGGCGATGCCGCGCCGATTGCAGCGCCGATCAGAGCGCCTGCGAGCGCGATCAGCATCATCTCGACCAGAACGAGCGTGAAGGCGACTCCGCCCGACGCGCCGACCGCCTTGAGGATCGCGATCGATTCGCGCTTGCGGTCGACGAATGCGCCGACAGCAATCGAGACACCAACGCCGCCGACGATCAGCGACACAACGCCGATCAGCGCCATGAATTGCGTGAATCGTTCGACGTTGCGCGTGAGCTGCGGCGAGACATTCGCACGCGTGCGGGCGTCCCAGCCGGCGGTCGGAAAGCGCTTCAGAAGATCGTCCGCCAGCGCCTTGACGCGATCGTCGCCGACATTTGAATTGGCGAGCGCGAGGCGTGTCACCCAGCGCGTGAGAGAGGCGGTGGAACCCAGCCCGGTGACGTCGAAAGCGTCGCGCGAAATCATCACGCGCGACCCGAAGCCAATGCCGGTCGCGATGCGGTCGGGCTCCGAGCGAACCTCGCCGCGCAAAACGAAATGTGCATTGCCGAGGTCGAACCTGTCGCCGATACGAAGCCCTGCGCGCTCGATGAAGGCCGCATCGCCGACCGCGCCGAAGACGCCGTCGCGCGCCGCGAGCGCATCCCCGAGTTTCTGCGTGGGCTCGAGCGCGACGTCGCCAACGAGCGGATAGGAAGGATCGACGACCTTGGCATCGACCATGACCGCCCGGTCGTCGGATGCGCGCGCCATCGCGCGCAGGACGCCGATCTCGGAAATCCTGCCGAGCGAGCCGAGATAGGCGCGCTCCTCCGGCGCAAGCTGCCGGAGCGAACGGGCGAGCGTCAGGTCGCCACCGAGCATGGAGCGGCCCCGCGCGCCGAACGAGGCCAGCAGCGATTGCGAAATCGCCGCGACGCTGGTGATGGCCGCAACGCCGATCGCGACACAGATGAGGAAGATCCGAAAACCCTTCAGTCCGCCGCGAAGATCGCGCCGGGCGAAGGAGAAAATCGTGGCGAGATGCTTCATGAAGCCGCGCGTTCCGGCTGCGCCGTCGTGCTTTCAACTTCGCCGGAATGCAGGCGAACAATCTCATCGCAGCGCGCCGCCAGCGACAGGTCATGCGTCACCATCACGAGCGTGGAGCCGCGCCGTGCCCGCTGGCCAAGAAGCAGGTCGATGATGCTCGATCCCGTCCGCTCGTCCAGATTTCCGGTGGGCTCGTCGGCGAGCAGTATCGAGGGATCGCCCACCAGCGCGCGGGCGAGCGCGACACGCTGCTGCTCGCCGCCCGATAGTTGGGATGGATAGTGCGATGCGCGGTCGGCGAGGCCGACCGCCGCAAGCTCGTCGCGCGCCCGTACGAACGCGTCGCTGCGGCCGGCCAGTTCCAGCGGCACGGCGACATTCTCCAGCGCCGTCATCGTCGGCATCAGGTGGAAAGACTGAAAAACGATCCCTATCTTCTGGCCGCGGAACTCGGCGAGCGCGTCTTCGCCCATGTCCGTGATCGTCTGGCCGTCGATTTCCACAGAACCCGAATCCGGCCGCTCCAGTCCCGCCAGCGTCATCAGCAGCGTGGACTTGCCGCAGCCCGAGGGCCCGACGATCGCTGTCGCCTTCCCACGCCGGAAGTTGAGGGTTATGCCTTTGAGGACTTCGACCCGAGTTGGGCCTGATCCGAGGCTGAGATGCAATGATTTCAGTGCGATCGCCGATTTTTCGTCGGCGCCTGCCGGGAGTGACTGATTTGGCATGGATGAGGTCGGATCGATCGCTGGGGTTGAGGGCTTGGATGGGCAGGAGCGCCAGAGATGGGGCTCTACGCCTGCTACTTCAATTCGGCTGCCTTGTCCTCATGAGCGTCAGCACGATGGCTGCCGGTTCCGGCCCGATCAAGATCGTCGCATTCGGGGACAGCCTGACGGCGGGCTATCTGTTGCCCTCCAACGCGGCGTTCCCCGCCGTCCTCGAACGTCGCCTTCGCAATGACGGCTTTGCAGTCGAGATCGCCAATGCCGGAGTGTCCGGCGATACGTCGGCAGGCGGCCTCGCGCGGCTCGACTGGTCTGTGCCGGACGGAACGGATCTCGTCATTGTTGAGCTCGGCGCCAACGACATGCTGCGGGGCGCCCCGCCGGCCGATGCCCGCAAGGCGCTGACCGAAATCATCGACCGCCTCAAGGCGCGGAAAATCGATGTCGTCGTGGCGGGTATGCTCTCGATCGCCAACTGGGGCGAAGCCTATGCCAAGGAATTCGAGGCGATTTATCCCGATCTCGCCAAGAGCGCCGGCGCGCCGCTGTATCCGTTCTTCCTTGCGGGCGTCGCGGGCGACCGCACCATGACGCTGCCCGATGGCATGCATCCGAGCGTTGCGGGCGTCGAAAAGATCGTCGACGGCTTTGCGCCCTTTCTTGGAAGGGTGCTGACCGAGAAATTCGGCGCGCGCGCCAAGAGCGCCAGTTAGGCAAGCTGGACCGAAGAAATGCCCCGCCTCTTCACCGGGCTCGAAATCCCGGGCAATCTTGTCACCGAACTCAGCATGCTGCGCGGCGGCCTCTCAGGCGCGCGCTGGATCGAGCCGGAGGACTATCACCTCACGCTGCGGTTCATCGGCGATATCGGGCGCGAACTCGCCAACGAGATTGCCGACGGGCTTGATGGAATCCGGCTTCCGCCCATCGATATCACGCTCGACCATTTCGCGGTCTTCGGAGCGGACCGGCCCCGCGCACTGATCGCCCGCGCCGTCGATTCGGCGGCCCTTATGGCCCTGCAGGCCGAACACGAGCAGTTGATGCGCAAGCTCGGCGTTTCCGGCGACGGGCGAAAATTCACACCGCACGTCACGCTGGCGCGGCTGCGCGGCGTCAGCGCGGCGGCGGTCGGCGCCTATATCGAAACGCGCGGCGACATGCGGCCTCTCAAATTCACTGCCGAACGCTTCGCCCTGTATTCCTCGAAGGATTCGACCGGCGGCGGCCCCTACCGGATCGAAGCGGTCTACCCACTCGAAGCCGGCGGCCGCGCGCGCGGATGGGCAGATTGATAGGCTGACAGCAGCCGCTTCGTGTCGATCGCCGTATAGATCTGCGTCGTCGAGAGCGACGCATGGCCCAAAAGCTCCTGGATGGACCTCAGGTCGCCGCCGCGCCCCAGCAGGTGGGTCGCGAAGGAATGGCGCAGCGCATGGGGCGTAGCCGTGTCGGGCAGGCCGAGCGCGCCGCGCATCCGCTCGACGGCGAGCTGGATGATTCGCGGCGAAAGCGGGCCGCCCCGGGCGCCGACGAACAACGGGCCCTCAGGCGCGAGCTGGTAGGGGCAGAGTTCGAGATACCTTTCAATCGCCCGCCTCACGGGCTCGATGACCGGCGCGCTGCGGGTTTTGCCGCCCTTGCCCCGCACGGTGAGCGTGTCGCGACGGCCTGTTGGCGCATCGGCGCGGGTCAGGCTCAAGGCCTCGGAAATGCGTAGGCCGCAGCCGTAGAGCAGCGAAAGCACCGCCGCGTCGCGAGCCAGCACCCACGGGGCCCGCGCCTCGCCATCCCGCGAGCCGGCATCGGCCAGATCCCTGGCCTCGCCGACACTCAACGCCTTGGGCAGGCGGCGCGCGGTCTTCGGCGTCCTAACCGCATCGAAGGCCGCGATCTTGGCGTGCCCCTCGCGTTCGAGAAAGCGCAGGAAGGAGCGAATCCCGGCAAGGCCGCGCAACAGCGAGCGGCTGCCGGTGCCTGTGTCGCGGCGGCTGGCGAGGAAAGCGCGGGCATCGGCCTGCGCGAGACCGTGAAGATCGGGGAGGCCGATCGCAGCCCCCGTACGAACACCAAGGAAATCAATGAACTGGCGCAGATCGCGCGCATAGGCATCGAGCGTGAGCCTGGCCATCCTGCGCTCGCCCGCCAGATGGGACAGCCAGACGCCGACGAGCGCGCGCAGGCCCGGATCGGCTGCGCGAAATTCATTCGGATGAGGCAAGGATTCGACCGCTGTCATCGGCTCGCAGGCGCTTTCACCCGACGATCCGTCCCGACGGTTAACGAAGCGTTACTTGCCTTCTTTGATCTCGTTGATCGCGGTGGCCATCAATTCGTCGAGCGTCCGGCGAATCTGATGCTCGGACTGGTCGACGCCAGCCTTTCCGAAATCGGCGACGATCTTGCGGATCACGTCGTCGTCGCCCGCTTCCTCGAAGTCGGCGGCCATGACTTCCTTGAAATAGGCGTCAGCGTCCGTGCGCCCGAGCTTCTCTGCCGCCCAGGCGGCGAGCTTCTTGTTGCGGCGCGCGGTTGCACGGAACCGCAGTTCCTCGTCATGCGCGAATTTCTTCTCAAAACCGTCTTCGCGCTTGTCGAAGGTCGTCATTGTCCAAGCCTCGAAATTCATGGCGCGCCTCGCCGAATAGCGAGGCCGGTATCGGTTGATATAGCGATCCACCGGGCGGGCGCCTAGCGCCCCGGGCGGCGCGCATGTCAGGAAAAAGGCTTACACGGGATATCCGGGGGATCGGGTTGTATCGCGGTCGGGAAAGGGATACGACCACTCGGAATCCTGCGAGTGGGGCGTAAGTCCGGCATTCGCAGGTGTCTCTCGAACTACGGTTGCATGCCCATGAACCGCCGCCGTCGCATCTACGAAGGCAAGGCCAAGGTGCTCTACGAGGGCCCGGAGCCCGGCACGCTCATCCAGCATTTCAAGGATGACGCGACCGCCTTCAACGCCAAGAAACACGAAGTCATCGACGGCAAGGGCGTTCTGAACAACCGGATCTCGGAATTCGTATTCCAGCACCTCAACAATATCGGGGTGCCGACCCATTTCATCCGCCGCCTCAACATGCGCGAACAACTGATTCGCGAAGTCGAGATCGTTCCGCTCGAAGTGGTGGTGCGCAACGTGGCGGCGGGCTCGCTGTCGCAGCGTCTCGGCATCGAGGAAGGCACGCAGCTGCCGCGCTCGATCATCGAATTCTACTACAAGAACGACGCGCTCAGCGACCCGATGGTGTCGGAAGAGCACATCACGGCCTTCGGCTGGGCGAGCCCGCAGGAGATCGACGACATCATGGCGCTGGCCATCCGCGTCAACGACTTCCTGTCCGGCCTGTTCCTAGGCGTCGGCATCCGTCTCGTCGATTTCAAGATGGAATGTGGCCGTCTCTGGGAAAACGACATGATGCGCATTGTCGTGGCGGACGAGATTTCGCCCGACTCGTGCCGTCTGTGGGACATCAAGTCGAACGACAAGCTCGACAAGGACCGTTTCCGTCGCGACATGGGCGGTCTGGTCGAAGCCTACACGGAAGTCGCGCGCCGGCTTGGCATCCTCCAGACGGACGAACCCGCGCGCGCCGCGCCGAAGCTCGTTCAGTAGTCCACACAGATCAGGATCCGGGACCGAACATGAAGGCCAGAGTCGTCGTCACGTTGAAGAATGGCGTGCTCGATCCCCAGGGGAAGGCGATCGAAGGCGCGTTGAAATCGCTCGGTGTCGAGGGCTTAGCCAGCGTCCGACAGGGCAAGGTTTTCGACGTCGAGATCGCCGGGCAGGATAAGGCCGCCGCGACGGCTTCGTTGCAGGCGGCCTGCGAGAAGCTGCTCGCCAATACCGTGATCGAAAACTTCAAGATCGACCTCAGTTGATCGAACCTAGCAAAATCCAATTCGGTTGAGGCCATGAAAGCCGCCGTCATTCTCTTTCCCGGCTCCAATCGCGAAGGCGACGCCGCGCGCGCGCTCAAGCAGGCGACCGGCCATCAACCCGACATCGTCTGGCACGCAGACCAAGACCTGCCCGATGCCACGGACCTCGTCGTCCTGCCCGGCGGCTTTAGCTATGGCGACTATCTGCGCTGCGGCGCGATCGCCGGCCGCGCGCCGATCATGGACGCCGTGCGCAAGCACGCTGCCCGTGGCGGCTATGTGCTCGGCATCTGCAATGGCTTCCAGATTCTCTGCGAAAGCGGGCTTCTGCCGGGCGTCCTGATGCGCAACGCCAACTTGCACTTCGTCTGCAAGATGCAGCATCTGCGGGTCGAACGCTCAGCCCCGCCCTTCACCAGCGCTTACAAGCCGGGCGAAATCATCAAGGTTGCGATCGCCCACGGCGAAGGCAATTACGAGGCCGACGACGCAACGATCGAGACGATCGAAAAGGATGGGCGCGTGGCCTTCCGCTATTGCGACGCTACGGGAATCGTCGGCGCCGCCGCCAATCCCAACGGCTCGCGCAATGATATCGCCGGCATCTATTCCGAGCGCTTCAATGTCCTCGGCCTCATGCCGCATCCCGAGAATCTGATCGATCCGCTGGTCGGCGGCGTCGATGGCAGGGGCATGTTCGCGAGCCTGGCGGCGGCCGGCTGATCCGGACGGTCGGGCGCCACGAGCCCCGTCTCCAAACCGGTCGAGAAAACAAAAGGCCCGGCTTGCGCCGGGCCTTCTGCATTTCGCCTTGGAGGCAAAGATCAGTACTTGGCGACCACCGGGCCGGCGCCGCCGCCGAAGCGGTAGGTGATGCCGGCCGAGACGACCCACGGATCGATGTTGACCTTGGCGCGGACCGGGATCGGGCCGAGGACCGGCGAAACCGCCGAATTCCAAACGGTCGCATGGGCCGTCGGCTGCATCAGGATGCGCTTCAGGTCGACGTTCACGCCCCAGTTGGAATTGATCATGTAGTCGAATCCGACCTGACCGGCGACGCCCCAGGAAGGACCGACGCTGAGGTTCGTGACGGCATTCGCGCCAACCAGGCCAACCGGCGTGAAGAACGGGGTGAACTGGTTGCCGCCCTTCGCGCCGAAATAGGCGGTGAAGTTCACGCCAACGCCGATGTAGGGCTGGAACGCACCGAAGTTGGTGAAATGGTACTGCAGCAGCACTGTCGGCGGGAACACCCAGGTCGAGCCGATGTTCAGGCCATCCAGCGTGCCAGTGCCCCGGACGCTATGCTTGGAGAAGCAGCAGATCGCTTCGATGGCAATGTTCTTGGTGAAGTAGTAGGTGACGTCGAGTTCAGGGATGACTGTCGTCGAAACCTTGGCGCCCGAACCGAAGATGGGGCTGCCGGCACCGCCGCTGAGGTTCACCAGCGGCAGGATGGTGCCGAACTTGTCGTAAACGGTCGTCTTGCCATCCGGAATGATCGCGGTGGCGCGCAGGCGGATCTGGAAGGGATGGAACGTGTCGATCGCGATCGGCTCCACAGGCGCGACCTTGCGCGAGGGAAGATCGGCGGCAACCGCGGCGGAGCCGAGAACCAAAACGGCGGCCATCGAAGCCGTGCCGCGGAGGAAGCCCTTGAACGTCATATTCTACCCCTGTCATTCGCGCGTATGCGCTTGAATTTCCGAGGGGGAAAATCTGTTTTTGGACGGCAAAAATAATTGACCTATGTCAACGGAAAGCGTGATCGTTGCAATCGCATCCCTTGCGTGACGGATTTGCAACACAATGCGGCGTTGCCTTCATGCGCGCGCGCCGCTAAGCGGTCTGACAATTCGCACTCTATCCTTGGGTTGCACCTCCCTTGACCAAAGAGCCCCTCGTCACGCCGGAACTGGTCGCTTCGCACGGGCTCAAGCCCGACGAATACGAGCGCATCCTCAAGCTGATCGGGCGGGCGCCGACATTCACCGAACTCGGCATCTTCTCGGCGATGTGGAACGAGCACTGCTCGTACAAGTCCTCGCGCATCCATCTGCGCAAGCTGCCGACCAAGGCGCCTTGGGTCATCCAGGGCCCTGGCGAAAACGCCGGCGTGATCGATATCGGCGACGGCCAGGCCTGCATCTTCAAGATGGAGAGCCACAACCATCCTTCGTTCATCGAGCCCTATCAGGGCGCAACCACGGGCGTCGGCGGGATTCTGCGCGACGTCTTCACCATGGGCGCGCGCCCGATCGCCTGCCTGAACCTGCTGCGCTTCGGGGCGCCGTCGCATCCCAAGACTCGCCATCTCGTCGGGGGCGTCGTGGCGGGCATCGGCGGCTACGGGAATTCATTCGGCGTGCCGACTGTTGGCGGCTCGACCGGCTTTCACAAATCTTACGATGGCAACATTCTCGTCAACGCGATGGCGGTTGGTTTGGCGAAAACCGATGAGATTTTCTACGCCAAGGCCACCGGCGTCGGGAATCCGATTGTCTACCTCGGTTCGAAGACCGGCCGCGACGGCATCCATGGCGCGACCATGGCCTCCGCCTCCTTCGAGGCCGACGCCGAGGAGAAGCGGCCGACGGTGCAGGTTGGCGACCCCTTCTCCGAAAAACTGCTGCTGGAAGCCTGCCTCGAACTCATGAAGAGCGGCGCCGTCATCGCCATCCAGGACATGGGCGCCGCCGGTCTGACGTCGTCGGCTGTTGAAATGGGCGCCAAGGGCAACCTCGGCATCGAGCTCGACCTCGACAAGGTGCCGTGCCGCGAGGCGGGCATGAGCGCCTACGAAATGATGCTGTCGGAAAGCCAGGAGCGCATGCTCATGGTGCTAACCCCGGCCAAGGAAAAAGAAGCCCAAGCCATTTTCCGCAAATGGGGCCTCGATTTCGCGGTCATCGGCAAGACAACCGACACGCTGCGCTTCGTCATCAAGCACGGCGGCGAAGTGAAGGCAGACCTGCCGATCAAGGAGCTGGGCGACGAAGCCCCGCTCTACGACCGCCCGCATGTCCCGACACCGAAACAGGCGCCGATCGATGCGGCGGCCACCCCCGCCCCATTGTCCAATTCGGCAGCGCTCCTCAAACTCCTTGGCTCACCCGACATCTGCTCGAAACGCTGGGTGTGGGAGCAGTACGACCACCTCATTCTCGGCAATACGATCGTCGCCCCCGGCGGCGATGCGGCCGTCGTGCGGGTCGACGACGGTCCGAAGGGCCTGGCCCTCACGACCGACGTCAACGCGCGCTATTGCTTCGCCGATCCCTTCGAGGGCGGGAAGCAGGCCGTAGCCGAAGCCTGGCGCAATATCGTCGCCGTCGGCGGCCGGCCCTTGGCGGTGACCGACAATCTCAACTTCGGCAATCCGGAGCGGCCTGAATATATGGGTCAGTTCGTCGGCTGCCTCGAGGGCATCGGCGAGGCCTGCCGCGTGCTCGACTTCCCGATCGTCTCGGGCAATGTCTCGCTGTACAACGAGACGCAGGGCGCGGGCATCCTGCCGACCCCCGCCATCGGTGGCGTCGGCGTGGTCGATGATGTGACGACGGCCACGACAATCCCCTTCAAGTCCGGCGGTCACGACATTCTCCTTATCGGCGCGACGGCGGGCTGGCTCGGCCAGTCGTCCTGGCTCGCGACAGTCTGCGCACGCGAGGAGGGCGCGCCGCCGCCGGTCGACCTCGCAACGGAGCGCCGCAATGGCGAATTCGTCCGGTCTCTGATCGCAGGGCGCCAGCTGACGGCCGTCCACGATCTCTCGGAAGGCGGCCTCGCTGTCGGACTGGCCGAAATGGCTGTTTCCGGCGGCGTCGGCGCGACGATCGACGCGCTCCCGGCGGGCGTCAGTCATGCCACTCTCTTCGGCGAGGATCAGGCGCGCTACATAGTGACCTGCAGCGCCAGCGACAGCGCCGGCATTCTGGCCAAGGCAGCCGCCGCGGGCGTCACGGCGCAGCGCCTGGGCGCGACCGGCGGCGACGCATTGCGGCTGCTGGGAGAAGAACCCATATTGGTCGCGGATTTGCGTGAAGCTTACGAAACCGCTCTGCCATCCTACATGGCCGGCGCGTCGGTCGATTCGTTCAACTAGATCGGAACTGCCCCATGCCAATGGAATCGTCCGAGATCGAGCGCCTCATCAAGGCGGCCTTTCCCGACGCCAAGGTCGAAATCCAGGACCTCGCGGGCGACGGCGACCACTACGCCGCGACGGTCGTGACCGAAGCGTTCCGCGGAAAGTCCCGCGTTCAGCAACATCAGATGGTGTATGGCGCGCTCAAGGGGCAGATGGGCGGCGTCCTGCATGCGCTTGCCCTGACGACGAGCGTCCCGGCATAAAAGGGATTGCGTTCGCTCTGGGACTCGATTTGCGAACGTTCTATAATTGCTTCTCTGCGGAACCTTGAACTCCGCCAGGAAAGGAAAAAGGCCATGGCAATTCACGACCAGATCAAGAACGTGGTCGACACCAACGACGTCGTGCTTTTCATGAAGGGCACGCCCCAGATGCCGCAATGCGGCTTCTCTGGCCAGGTCGTCCAGATTCTCGACTATCTCGGCGTCCCGTATACCGGCGTGAACGTTCTGGCGGACGCCGAACTGCGCGACGGCATCAAGACCTTTACCAACTGGCCGACCATCCCGCAGCTCTATGTGAAGGGCGAGTTCGTGGGCGGTTGCGACATCATCCGCGAGATGTTCCAGTCGGGCGAACTGACGGACCATCTGGCTCAGGCCGGCGTACCCCACAAGGCGCCCGCCCGTAGCTGACGTCTCCCGGCAAGCGTCGGCGCCTCGGCGCCGGCAGCTGGCCTTAAGGCCCTACCACCCTGATCACGCGTCCCTCGCGATCGACGGATTTGCGTCCGCCCGCTCCGATTGGCGCGACTTTCAGAGCGGGCGTGATGAGGCCACGCGCCTGTTCGCTGCGGCCGGCGTTTTCCAGAACCGCCAGCTGCGATTTCACGCCGGCGCCGAGCGTCGAACGGCGGAAATCGACAAAACTCTTGCTTGCAGCGGCCTTGGCGGCCGTTCCGCGAAAGATGCGCAGACCCTCGGGCGTCATGTAGGCGTCACCGATCCGCAGCGTCGGATCATTGTCGATGTGCGCGGGCGCTTCGGGCTTGACGGGGGCCGCGGCGAATTTCGCAGGCGCAGGCGCCACGGCCGCGACGCGCGCTTTTGACTTGGCAACGGCGGCGCGCTGAAAGCGGCGTGCCTGATGAAACTTCGACGATGAGGCGGGCGCGAAAGCGACCGGAGCCGATTTCTTGCGGCCAGCAACCCATTTTTGGCTGTGCGCCTTCTTCGCGATCGCCTTGCGCGGGGCCGGCCGGCGCGAGACGCGGAGCCCTTCGTCGTAGAGGAAGCGGATCTGCGGCTGAGCAGGCGCATAATAGTGAACGATCGGCGAGGGCCGCGGCGCAGGTGCGAAAAGGTCCTGCAGCAGGCCGCCTGCCTGAGCCGGATTGAAGCTCAGAGACACAAAGGCAAGAGCCAGAACCGACAGCAGCCGACGCATTGCGAACTCCACGCTCGTCAGAGGGTTAACAAAACCTCAACGACGTCGTTACTAGTTTCACAATCGGAACTGCGCAGCAATCGGCTTTGGCCGGTAACCTGAACGCGTAACGCTGGCCGGTCGAAAATCGATGGAATTTCAGAGCGCTGCGCGGATCATCGCCAGGGCGTCCTCGGAGGACCAGTCGGCCGGGCCAGCCATGGTCGCGATCTCGCAACCGTCACGGCCGACAAGGAAAGTCGTCGGCAGACCCACAACTTTCCCGGCGGTGCGCAGCCGGTAGAACACATCCGCCTTCGGGTCGGAATAGAAGGCGAGATTGGCGACGGCGATCTCCTTCAGGAAATCCTTCGCCCGCTCGAGTCGCGCCGTATCGACATTGATGGCGACAACTTCGAAGTCTTTCGAGCCCAGTTTAGCCTGGAGCTTGTCGAGCGCAGGCATTTCCTCCCGGCACGGCACGCACCAGGTCGCCCAGAGGTTTACGAGCGTCACGCGACCGCGAAAGGCGTCGAGCGAAACTGGCTTTCCATCTGGCGCGAGAAAGTCGAGCGGCGTCATGGGTTGCGCGGTCTTGGCCGAGCTCGCAGCCGCCACGGCGCCCTTTTCCTGAGCGGCCACCCGACCGAGGACCGCCTCGGACGCGGCGCATTGCGCTGGGGCTTTCTTGCCGGCAGGCGCGAGAATCCCGTATAGGACGGCCGCTGCGACCGCCACGAGCGCCCCCCCGAGCACAAGAGACCGCGTTTTGCGGGGCGGGGGATTTGTCGGGTCGGTCATGGATCGCGTTTCCGGGGTAAGCTCATGAGCAACAAGATGTGGGGTGGACGGTTCGAATCCGCACCTGACGCGATCATGGAGGAAATCAATGCGTCGATCGGCTTCGATCAGGCCCTGTTTCGGCAGGATATAGCAGCTTCCAAGGCCCATGTGGCCATGCTCGCCGCCAAGAAGATCGTGGAAGAGTCTGACGCCATGGCGATTTCAGCCGGCCTCGATCAGGTTCTCGGCGAGATCGAAAGCGGTCGCTTCAATTTTTCCCGCGCGCTCGAAGACATTCACATGAACGTCGAATCGCGGCTTGCCGAGATCGTCGGGCCTGCCGCCGGCCGCCTGCACACTGCCCGCTCGCGCAACGACCAGGTGGCGGTCGATTTCCGACTCTGGGTGCGCGACGCTGTCGACCAGCTCGACCGGCAGCTGCATGGCCTGCAGCTCGCGCTTGCTGAAACCGCCGCGGCCCATGCGGGTTCGGTCATGCCGGGCTTCACGCATCTCCAGCCCGCGCAGCCCGTGACCTTCGGCCATCACCTGCTCGCCTATGTCGAAATGCTTGGCCGCGACCGCGGCCGTTTCCGCGACGCCCGCGCGCGGATGAACGAGAGTCCGCTGGGGTCGGCCGCACTCGCCGGCACGTCCTTCCCGATCGACCGCGCCATGACCGCGCAGGCGCTGGGTTTTGACCGGCCCACCGCCAATTCCCTCGACAGCGTCTCGGATCGAGATTTCGCGCTCGAAACGCTGTCCGCCATCGCGATCTGCGCGACGCATCTGTCGCGATTTGCCGAGGAAATCGTGCTCTGGACCGGTCCGTTTTTCGGATTCCTGCGGCTGAGCGACAAATTCTCGACCGGCTCCTCGATCATGCCGCAGAAGCGCAATCCGGATGCAGCCGAACTGGTGCGTGGCAAGACCGGCCGCATGATAGGTGCGCTGAATGGCCTGCTAATCGTGATGAAGGGCCTGCCGCTCGCCTATTCCAAAGACATGCAGGAGGACAAGGAGGGCGTATTCGACGCCGTGCATTCCCTCTCTCTCTGCCTCGCGGCGGCGACAGGCATGGTGCGCGACATGACGCCTGACACCGCCAGAATGCGCGCCGCCGCCGGCTCCGGCTATTCGACCGCGACGGACATAGCGGATTGGCTCGTGCGCCGGCTTGGCATGGCGTTCCGCCAAGCGCATCATGTCACCGGGCGCGTCGTGGCCCTCGCCGCCGCGCGCAACGCCGGCCTCGAAGACTTGTCGCTGAATGAACTGAGGACCATCGAGCCGGCCTTCGAGCCTGACGTGCTGGACGTGCTCGGCGTCGATGATTCTGTCGCCAGTCGGACCAGCTACGGCGGAACCGCTCCGGCGAACGTCAAGGCGCAGGCCGAGGACTGGCTGAAGCGGCTCCATGCGGAGCCGATCGGCTGATGCGGGTCGTGTTGGCTCGACCAGCCTGATTGTGTTACGCCAGACCAGTTCCAACCGGATGATCCCGTGTCGCTCCGCTCCAGCATTTTGGTCTGCATTGTTGCAGCGCTCACCCTGACGGGCTGCGGGCGTCGTGGCGCGCTCGAGCCGCCGCCCGGCGCGCCGCCTGAGCAGAAGGCGAGCCAGCAGGCTGTGCCGAAAACGCAGGCGCCCGGCGCGCCCGGCGGCCTGTTCCGCAACACGACGTCAAAGGCGGAAGAGCCGGAGACCAAGGCCGACACAGCGCCGAAGCGGTCGTCGACCTTTATCCTCGACCCGCTGCTCTGACGCATGCGCCACTTCGACTATCGCGACGGCAGGCTTTTCGCCGAGGACGTCGATGTCAGCGCACTGGCCGACCAGGTCGGGACGCCTTTTTATTGTTATTCTATGGCGACCATCGAGCGGCACTATCGTGTCTTCCGCGACGCTTTCGCCGGGCTCGACGTGTCTGTCTGCTACGCGATGAAGGCCAATTCCAATCAGGCCGTCATTCACACGCTGGCGCGATGCGGCGCGGGCATGGATATCGTCTCGGAAGGCGAACTGCGGCGCGCGCTCGCCGCTGGCGTTCCGGCGGACAAAATCACCTTTTCCGGCGTCGGCAAGACGCGTGACGAAATCGGGCTTGCGCTCCGCGCCGGCATTTTCTGCTTCAACGTGGAATCCGAGCCTGAACTGGCGGCAATTTCCGAGGTTGCACAATCTCTGGGAGCGACCGCGCACATAGCGCTGCGCGTAAACCCAGATGTGGACGCCAAGACGCACGCCAAGATTTCGACCGGCAAGTCTGAAAACAAGTTTGGCGTGCCGATAGCGCATGCGCGCGAAATCTATCGGAGAGCGGCCGATTTGCCCGGCATCAGAGTGTCGGGCGTCGACATGCACATCGGTTCGCAGATCACCGATCTTGCGCCTTTCGAAAATGCATTCCTGCTTCTGGCGGACCTCGTCGTGGACCTGCGTGGAGACGGCCATGAGATAGACCATGTCGATCTCGGCGGCGGACTCGGCATTCCCTACAAGTCCGGCGAAGATCCGGATTCCTATCATCCCGACCGCTACGCCGACGTCGTTCGCCGCACCGTTGGCCATCTCGGTTGCCGTTTCATTTTCGAGCCGGGCCGGCTGATCGTTGGCAATGCGGGAATTCTGGTGACCAGGGTCATCTATGTGAAGCGCGGCGAAAACCGGACCTTCGTGATCGTCGATGCCGCGATGAACGATCTCATCCGCCCGACACTGTACGAGGCGCATCATGAAATCCTGCCGGTCACGCGCGATCCGGCTGCGGTGATCGAGCGTGCCGATGTCGTCGGCCCGGTCTGCGAGACCGGCGATTATCTGGCTCTCGACCGCGATTTGCCGGAAGCGAAACCGGGCGATCTGCTGGCCATCATGTCCGCCGGCGCCTACGGCGCGGTCCAGTCGGGCACCTACAATTCACGCCTTCTCGCGCCGGAAGTGCTGGTGAACGGCACGCAGGCGGCCATCGTGCGTCCCCGGACCACGTTCGAGGACCTGATCGGTCTCGACACAATTCCGGCGTGGTTGGCGTAAAATCTCGATTGTTCGTCGCCATCGCGCCGGCTCGCGCCTTGGTATAGCCTGAAGCCGGGCGAGGCATGACCTCGTCGGCGTTTCGGAATTCTGCCCGCGTGGATTCGACCGGAAAAGCGCTCGATCGTCTCATCGCATCCGCGCGAGCCGTTCTCGCCTGGGAGGCGCTTTGGCGTGCGGCCTCGACGCTTGCCGGCGTCGTTGGGGTTTTTCTGGCCCTCTCCTGGTTCGGCCTGTGGATAGCGCTTCCGCCAGCGGCTCGGCCATTCGGCGTCATCGCCTTCGCCATCGTCGCGTTTGCCTTGCTCGCGCGGGAAGCGCGCCGTGTATCGGTCGGTCGAAAGGACGCTCTCAAGCGCATTGACCGCGACGCTGGCAGCGGCCACGCAGTCGCCTCGACACTCACCGACAAGCCCGCCAATGCCTCTGACCCTGCCGCCATGGCGCTATGGCGGGTCCATCAATCGCGCATGGCTGCGCGGCTCAGCACTGTTCGGCTCGCCGCCCCGTCGCCCCGCGCCGTGGATCGCGACTCATGGGCGCTGAGAGCCGCCTCGGTGCTTCTTGCGTTTGTTGCGGCAGTTTATGCCGGCGGCGACAGGAACGCGCGGCTGGCTTCCGCCTTCGCCTGGTCGGGCAGTCCGGGCATTGGCGCTTCGTCACGCATCGATGCCTGGATCGATCCGCCGCCCTACACGGGCAAGCCGCCGCTTGTACTGGTGGGCGGAAACCTGGCTGAAGCCCGTCGAGAGGCCTCGGCGCCGATCGGATCGACGATCGTCGTCCGCAGCGCCGGCAACGAACCCATCGAGGCCGCTGCCGAAGGCGGACTTAGCCCGGCGCAGGAAAAAGCTGGCACGCCCCGACGCGATGAACGCGAGATGCGATTCGCCCTGAAGGGCGACGGCAAACTGAAGCTTGGCGGCCAGACCTTCGAGATCGTAGCCATTCCCGACCGTCCGCCGACAGTCGACCTGCTGGAGCAGCCCCGCGCGAACCTGCGCGGTTCGCTCGGTGTCGCCTATCGGACTGACGACGATTATGGCATCGCTTCGCTTGAGGCGCGGATCTCGGATCCGGAAATTCAGGGAAAGATCGTCAAGGACAAACCACTGGTCGATCCTCCTCTGATGCCGCTTGCATTGCCGTCGGCGCCCAACGGCATTGGGGAGGGCCGCTCGACGCTGGACGTCTCCGAGAGTCCTTGGGCCGGCGCGCGCGTTTCCTTCCGTCTGGTCGCGCGCGACGAAGGCGGCAACGAGGGCGCAACGGCGCCGATCTCGATCTATCTGCCGCAACGCCCGTTCACCAAACCGCTGGCCCGCGCGCTGGTGGAGCAGAGGCGCAATCTGGTTCTCGCGCCCAGCCAACGCAGCCGCGTCGGCGCCTCCCTCAACGCGCTGATGCAGGAACCGGAAAAATTCACTGAAGCGAACGGAATCTACCTCGGCCTGCGTGTGGCAAGCGCCGGGGTCACCCGTGCACGTTCGAATGCCGATCTTGTCGATGTCGCAGACCTCCTGTGGTCCATGGCGCTCCAGATCGAGGATGGCGGATCGAGCGATGCGGAACGCAATTTGCGCGCAGCTGAACGCGATCTGCGCGACGCCTTGCAGCGCAACGCGCCGCCGGAAGAGATCGCACGGCTGACACAGGCTTTGCGGCAGGCGATGGATCGTTTCCTCGCCGAGATGGCGCGTCGACAGCCTGATCGTCAGGAACAGGCCGGCGCAAATCAGGACAGGCGCTCGCGTTCAGTTTCCCGGGACCAGCTGCAAAAAATGCTGGATCAAATGGAGAATATGGCCCGTTCCGGCGACATGGCGAATGCCCAGCAGATGCTCGACCAGTTGCAGAACATGCTAGAGAACCTGCGGACTGCGCGCCGTCGCAGCCAGCCCAGCGAGGCGCAGCGCGAGATGCGTCGCGCGCAATCCGAACTCGATCAATTGATGCGCGACCAGCAGCGGCTGCGCGACGATACCTATCGTGAAGGCCAGCAACAGCAGCAGGGCGAAGGCCAGCCGCAGTCGGGTGGACAACGCGCACAACGCGGCCAGAACCAGGGACAGCAGCGTGGTCAGGGCCAGGGCAAAGGTGGCGAAGGCGAGAAGAGCTTGCGGGACCGGCAAGCCGATCTCCAGAAGCGGCTTGGCGATATTCAACGCCGGCTCGGCAAGAACGGAAACAATCAGCTGGGCGGCGCAGGCGACGCCATGAAGGACGCCGAAAAGGAGCTCGGCGAGGGGGGCGACCGCGACAACGCTGTCGATGCGCAGGGGCGCGCGCTGGAAGCCATGCGCAGTGGCGCGGAGCAGCTCGCCAAGGACATGCAGAGCCGGGGGGATCCCTCGGAGCAGGCCGGCGACGGCGAGGGGCCCGCCATGGGCGAGGCGCCGGGCGAAGAGCGTGACGAGGCCGACCCTCTGGGGCGCCCGACCGCGCGCAATCGCCGCTACGATCCAAACGCGAAATACGATCCCTTGGGTTCGACCCCCGCGCTGCGCGCCCAGCGGGTGCTGGAAGAACTGCGCCGCCGTCTCGGTGATACGGCGCGCCCACAGGACGAATTGGACTATCTCGAGCGCCTGATCCGCCGTTGAAATTCTGCCCTTGTTCGGCAGGGGTTGCGCCGCTAGTTACAGCGCAGCAAACGCACAGGGTCACCGCGATGGGCGCCAATATACTGATCTCCGTCGCACTCGGCGCAGTCGCGATCGTTCTCTTTCTCGGTCTCGCGAACATGATGCGTGACGGCAGCGCCAACACGTCGCAGATGCTGATGCGCTGGCGCGTCGGGCTTCAGTTCGTCGCGATCGTCGTGATCATGGGCGTTCTCTGGTTGCGGAGCTGATCGCCCATGGTTCGTCTCAACAAGATTTACACGCGGACCGGCGACGACGGCACGACAGCGCTCGCGTCTGGCGCGCGGCGCTCCAAGGCAGACCTTCGAGTCGAAGCCTATGGAGCGATCGACGAAACCAACGCGGCGATCGGCATGGCTCGCGTCGCCCTCGGCGATAGCGAGCCCACGCTCGTGCAGATGCTCGCGCGAATCCAGAACGACCTGTTCGATCTCGGCGCGGACCTCGCCACGCCGGCCGACGCGCCGCGCGCGGCCGGAGCGCTGCGAATCGTGCAGAGCCAGGTCGACCGCCTCGAGCGTGAGATCGACGAACTGAACGAGGAACTGCAGCCGCTTACGTCTTTCATTCTGCCAGGCGGCTCGGCGGCAGCAGCCGCGCTGCATCTGGCGCGCACGATCTCGCGCCGTGCGGAACGGATCATGGTGGCGCTCGTCGCTACGCCTGGCGAAAGCGTCGACGAGCCCGCGATGCGGTACGTCAATCGGCTGTCGGACCTGCTTTTCGTCGCGTCCCGAAGGGCAAATGGTCGCGGCGCCAACGACATTTTGTGGACGCCTGGCCAGAATCGCTGATTTCGCTGATCGGAACAGTCTCGCCAGTAAATCTGAACTGCGTTGACTCGACTGGAGTCGGCGGGTACCAAACCACTCGAAAATTGGCCCTGTGGGAGCGATTTTATGAAGGTTCTCGTGCCGGTAAAACGGGTTGTTGATTACAACGTGAAGATCCGGGTGAAGTCGGACGGCACGGGTGTCGATCTTGCCAACGTGAAAATGTCGATGAACCCGTTCGACGAAATCGCCGTCGAAGAGGCGCTTCGGCTGAAGGAAGCCGGCAAGGCGACCGAAGTGATCGTCGTTTCCGTCGGTCCCGCACAGGCGTCAGAAACACTGCGCACCGGGCTCGCCATGGGCGCCGATCGAGGCATTCTCGTGAAAGTCGACGGCGCTGTGGAGCCGCTTGCGGTCGCCAAGATTCTCAAGGGCATCGCCGATGCGGAACAGCCGGGCCTGATCATCCTCGGCAAGCAGGCGATTGACGACGACTGCAATCAGACGGGCCAGATGCTCGCCGCTCTGCTCGGCTGGGGCCAGGGCACCTTTGCCTCCAAGGTCGAAGTGACCGACGGTGGCGTGAATGTGACGCGCGAAGTCGACGGCGGCCTGCAGACCATTGCGCTCAAGACGCCGGCCATCGTGACCACTGATCTTCGCCTCAACGAGCCGCGCTACGCGTCGCTTCCGAACATTATGAAGGCGAAGAAGAAGCCGATCGACGAGAAGACGGCGGCCGACTACGGCGTCGACGCCGCGCCTCGCCTCGCCGTCCTGAAGACAACCGAACCGGCGGCCCGCAAGGCCGGCGTGAAGGTTGGGTCCGTGGCCGAACTGGTCAGCAAGTTGAAGAACGAAGCGGGAGTGATCTGATGGCGACGCTGCTACTTGCGGAAGTCCACGGCGGCAAGCTGAACGATGCGACCGCCAAGGCCCTCACGGCCGCCGTCGCTCTCGGCGGTCCCGTTCATATTCTCGTTGCTGCCCAGGGCGCTGACGGGGCCGCGGCGGACGCCGCCAAGCTGGCTGGCGTCGAGAAGGTCCTGCTGGCCGACGACGCCCTTTACGGCCATCAGCTGGCCGAACCGACGGCGGCGCTGATCGTCGGCCTCGCTGCGAACTACGACGCTGTCGTTGCGCCCGCAACGGCGTCGGCCAAGAACATTATGCCTCGCGTGGCTGCCTTGCTCGACGTGATGCAAGTGTCCGAGATCACCGCTGTGGTCTCCCCCGACACCTACGAGCGCCCGATCTACGCCGGCAACGCGATCCAGACCGTGCAGTCCAAGGACTCCAAGAAGGTCCTCACCGTCCGCACCGCGTCGTTCAAGGCGACTGAAGGAGGCGGCTCCGCGGCCGTCGAAAAGATCGGCGCAAGCTCGAATCCCGGCGTCTCGGACTTCGTTTCCGAAGCGCTCGCCAAGTCTGATCGCCCTGAGCTTGCCTCGGCCAAGATCATCGTGTCGGGCGGCCGCGCAATGCAGAGCTCGGATAACTTCAAGAAATACATCGAGCCACTGGCCGATCGTCTCGGCGCAGGCGTCGGCGCTTCGCGCGCTGCAGTCGACGCCGGCTATGCTCCCAATGACTGGCAGGTCGGCCAGACCGGCAAGGTCGTCGCGCCCGATCTCTACGTCGCAGTCGGCATTTCCGGCGCGATCCAGCATCTGGCCGGCATGAAGGATTCCAAGGTCATCGTCGCGATCAACAAGGACGAGGAAGCGCCGATCTTCCAGGTCGCGGACTATGGACTCGTCGCCGACCTGTTCCAGGCGGTGCCCGAGCTGGAGCAGGAGCTTCAGAAGATCGGCCGCTAACAGCGGCCGACTGGACCATCCTGCGACTTGGCTTATGATCGTCGCGGGCGGCTGAATTGGACGGGCAAATGGGCAGCGAAATCGCCAAGGTCGGCATTATTGGCGCGGGACAGATGGGCAAGGGCATCGCGCAGGTCTGCGCGGTGGCTGGCTTTTCGGTCGAACTCAACGACATTTCGGAACAGCGCCTGGCCGCCGCCGTCGCGGACATTGACACCACGCTTCAGCGCCAACTGGAACGTGGCTCGATCGACGCTGCAACACGGGCTGCGACCGTTGGTCGCATCAAAACGTCCACCTGCTACGACGCCTTCGCCGATTGTGACATCGTCATCGAGGCGGCCTCGGAAAACGAGGAGCTGAAGCGAAAGATTTTCACGCAGCTCTCCCCCTATCTCCGCAAGGATGCGCTGATTGCGAGCAACACCTCGTCGATCTCGATCACGCGGCTCGCTGCTTCGACGGACCGGCCGGAGCAGTTCATCGGAATTCATTTCATGAATCCCGTGCCGCGCATGCAGCTTGTCGAGCTCATCCGCGGCATTGTCACCGAAGACGATACGTTCGAGAAGGCCCGGAATTTCATCATGAAGCTCGGGAAGACGATTACGTTTTCCGAGGACTTCCCGGCCTTCATCGTCAACCGGATACTGTTGCCGATGATCAACGAGGCCATCTACACGCTTTACGAGGGCGTTGGATCGGTGGACGCGATCGACACAGCCATGCGGCTGGGCGCGAACCATCCGATGGGGCCGCTGCAGCTGGCCGATTTCATCGGCCTCGACACCTGTCTGTCGGTCATGCAGGTCCTTCACGAGGGCCTGGCAGATTCGAAATACCGTCCCTGTCCGCTGCTCGTGAAATATGTCGAGGCCGGCTGGCTCGGCCGCAAGACCCAGCGCGGCTTCTACGATTACCGCAGCGGGACGCCCGTCCCCACACGCTGATCCAACCGGTCTTCACATTTCCGTCTTGACGCTTGTAGACTGTGTCTGCGGCGAGATTCGGCTTGTGCCGAACATGATGAGACGGGGTGCTCCGGTTGACGGTTCACTTCCAACCGACTGTCCGGCCGGAAGCTTGTCCGGCCCTTGTGCTCAACGCGGATTTTCGACCGTTGAGCTATTACCCGCTGTCGCTCTGGTCCTGGCAAGACGCCATCAAGGCTGTCTTCCTAGATCGGGTGAACATCGTCTCGCATTACGACAAGATGGTCCGAAGTCCGAGCTTCGAGATGCGTCTGCCCTCCGTCGTTTCGCTCAAGACCTACATAAAGCCGGCGCGCCACCCCGCCTTCACCCGCTTCAACGTCTTCCTGCGGGATCGCTTCACCTGCCAATATTGCGGGCAGCATGAGGACCTGACTTTCGATCATGTGATTCCACGGTCGAAAGGCGGGCTGACGACTTGGGAAAATGTCGTCGCTGCGTGTTCCTGCTGCAATCTGAGGAAGAGCGACCGTCTTCCGGCGGAGGCGCGCATGTGGCCCGCCGTCTATCCTTACCAGCCGGATATCGACGATCTCAGGCGCGCCGGACGCCAATTCCCGCCGAACTACCTTCACGACAGCTGGATGGACTATTTGTACTGGGATTCGGTGCTGGAACCCTGAAACAGCGGTCGGGTGCCGCCCTTTTTCGCTGCGCCCTTCGCCTGCAGCGACGGATCCGCGCCTTCGCGATCGAATTCCACAACGACGCTGGCCGCATCGGCCGGCGGCGCAGCAAGCCGCGCAACAAAGGCTGCCCGGTCGCTGACGCCGACCTCCTGCTGCGGAGCGCGCGTCGTCCAGGTGTAGAGTTGCTGGCCGTCGGCACCGCGCACCGACACCGCCAGCGGTCGCGCGGCCTCCGCCCGATCTCCCGAATTTACGAGATCGCCTTCTACCACAAGGATTCTCCGGTCGCCGTCCGCGAGAATCTTTGCGTTCACACGATCGATCGAGAGGCTCTTCAGATTGACCTGGAGGCCAAGGGCTTCGAAGAGGACGGCGGTGCGTGGCGCAAAGCGAACAACCGTGCCCCGCGCGCCGATCACCGCCATCGCCGAGAGGGCCACGATAGCGATGACGAGCGGCAGCCGACTTTTGGATTTCGACGGAATGTCCTGAAAGTCCGCGTCGAATGCTATGGTCATGCAATGCGACCCAAGGAGATGCTGCTGCCAAGGCAGGCAGTGCCGACGGGCTCAAGCCCGCTTGCTTTCGATTTCATTGATCGCAGGCTTATAGTTAATTGGGGGTAAAGATCGGCGATTCGTCGTCGCCATCACGCATGTGCGGTCCTCTCGGAGCCTCGCCTTGGTACGCTTCGAAAACGTCGGCCTACGCTACGGGATGGGGCCGGAGGTTCTTCAGGATCTCAGCTTCTCGATCACCCCTGGATCTTTTCAGTTTCTCACTGGCCCCTCGGGCGCGGGCAAGACGACGCTGATGCGGCTCCTGCTGCTCTCGCTGCGGCCGACCAGGGGCCTTATTTCCATTTTCGGTCAGGACGCTTCGACGCTCGACAAGGATGCGATCACCTCCATCCGGCGTCGGATCGGCGTTGTTTTCCAGGATTTTCGACTGCTCGGGCATCTCACCACCTATGAAAACGTCGCGCTGCCGCTCCGGGTGCAGAACAAGGCGGAAAGTGGCTACAGGGACGAAGTAGTGGAGCTTTTGCGTTGGGTTGGTCTGGGCGATCGCATGCATGTCTATCCAGAGGTGCTCTCGGGCGGCGAAAAACAGCGAGCGGCGATAGCGCGCGCGCTTATCGTGCGGCCGGAACTGCTGCTTGCCGACGAGCCGACCGGCAATGTCGATCCGACGATGGCGCGACGGATTATTCGGCTGTTCGTGGAGCTCCAGCGGTCGGGAACTTCTGTCATTGTTGCCACCCACGATCTCGGTCTTATGGATCAGTTCGATGGCGCGCGTCGCCTCGTGCTCGGCGACAGCCGGCTTCACATTTACGATTGAGGGGCCGGATCATGTCAGCCGACACGCCCGGCGCGCCGCTGGCGGCCATGCAAAGCGAGAGAACCGGTGGCTCGGAGGCGCCCCTGGTGCCGGCTTCGAGCATCGCCGGTCGAACCCTCATCATCGTCGTGGCGATCATGACGTTTCTGGCCTCCCTGGCGGCAGGCGGGGCGGTGCTTGTCAGCCAGGCCAGCCAGGAATGGCGATCAACCGTCTCCCGCGAGGCGACGATCCAGCTGAAGCCGACGACCAACCGCGACATCGAAGCGGATATCGTTCGCATCGTGCACGCGGCCCGCGTCATGCCCGGCGTATCCGACGTCCGGGCCATGACGAAAGAGGAGTCCGAATTGCTGCTCGAGCCATGGCTCGGGCAGGGCGTGAATCTGGACGAAGTACCCGTGCCGCGCATGATCATCCTGAAGCTCGCGGCCGGATCGCGCGTGGATTTCGATGCATTGCGTCGGCGGATCGCTGAAATCTCGCCGAGCGCCAATCTCGACGATCACCGCGTCTGGTCGGAGCGGCTCGCAGACATGGCGAACGCCCTCGTTGCGATCGCGATCATGCTTCTGGTGCTGATCGTCACGGCGATGGCGCTCGCGATTTCATTCGCCACCCACGGGGCCATGGCGGGCAATCGGGAGATTATCGAGGTGCTGCACTTCGTCGGGGCCAGCGATCATTTCATTTCTCGCCAGTTCCAGCGCCGCTTTTTGTGGCTGGGATTGCGCGGCGGCCTGATCGGCGCTGGCGTGGCTTCGCTGGTATTTCTCTGCGCGGGTCTGCTGAGCCGGCGGCTGGCCGCAACACCCAGCGGCGAACAGCTGGAAGCGCTTTTCGGCTCTTTCTCGATCGGCTGGCCGGGCTATACCGCCATCGGTCTGATTGCCGTGCTGAGCGCTGCCTTGTCAGGGCAGACTTCGCGTATGATTGTCTTCAGACGCCTGAGACGTTTGACCTGATCGAGACCGATCATGATGGAGCCAAGACACAATTCGCCGCAAACGCCGGAATACGCGGCGGCCCGCCGCGCCTCGGTCGCGGTGCGATCGACAATCTTCAATGTCCTGTTTTATGTGAATCTCATCGTTCTGATGGTCGGGGGCCTGCCTTCGGTTCTCATGGGGCGTGGGCCGGCGACGTTCATGGCAAAGACCTGGGCCAGAACGTCCCTGTGGCTGTTGCAGGCAATCTGCGGCACGAAGGTCGAGTTTCGCGGTCTCGACCTTATGCCGGCGGGCGGACTCGTCGTCGCTCCCAAGCATCAATCGATGCTCGAAACTTTTGCACTGGTGCTCGCGGTCGACAATTTTTCCTATGTCCACAAGCGCGAACTGACCTGGATCCCTCTGTTTGGCTGGTATCTCTGGGCTGTCGATCAAATCTCGATCAACAGGTCCTCGGGATCGACGGCATTGAATCACGTCACCAATGGCGTCGCCGCATTCCTGAAGCTCGACCGCCGCGTGCTGATATTCCCGGAAGGGACTCGGCGGGCGGTCGGAGCACGGCCAGCCTACAAATACGGTGTCACGCATCTCTACACAACGTTGAACGCCCGCGTTGTTCCCGTCGCGCTTAATACGGGGCTGTTCTGGCCTCGCCGAAGTTTCCTGCGCAATCCGGGGACTGCGATCATCGAGTTTCTGCCGGTTATCGAACCCGGCCTTCCGAAGGAAGAATTCTCCGATCGTCTGGAAGAGGCGGTCGAGAGCGGAACGAGACGCCTTGTCGAGGAATCACTGCGACTGGATCCGGCGCTTGGAGCGCTCATTCAAACAGATAATTACGATTCCGGCCTCACCGCGCAACGATCCGCGTGATGTCCTCATGATCGATGACAGTCACTCGCGCAGACGTTCTGGACCCCTGCGGGCCTTTGGCGGCGCCGCCCTCTTTGCAGTCGTCTTCCTTATCGTCGGATGGTCGGGCTACTGGTACGTCGCACAGCACATGGCGCTTCAGGAGTTTCACGTCCAGCTGGAGAAGGAAGCGCGTCTGGGGCGCGTCTGGTCGTGCGATTCCCTCACCTCCGGCGGATATCCGCTAGCGGTCGTTCTGGACTGCGCGGCGCCGAAATTGAGGATCGACGAGGGATTGGCCTCGCAAACCTGGTCCGCGCGCCGCGCAGTAATTCTCGCCCAGCTCTATGCACCGAAATTGGTCGAGATCGACCTGTCAGGTCCCGGAAACCTGCGGACGGATACCGCGCAAGCCTCGCTCAACTGGACGACGCTCCAGATCTCCGCCCGCGGATTGCCACAACGCCTGGAGCGCCTTTCGGTCGAGGGGCGCGGCATGACCGCCGATGCCGACGGAATTTCGGCGAACGCGGACAGCCTGCACTTCCAGCTGAAGCGAACGGCCTCGGCTCCGATGGCGCCCTACACGCTCACAGCAGGTCTTGCTGGAATATCATCTCCGGTCCTTGCAAGAACCGTCGGCCCGGGGAGCTCGGCCCTCTTCACCCTGCTTGGCGCGGTCACGCAGCTGGACGCCGCCGGTTCGGGACACTGGACCGAGCGCATGGAAGCGTGGCGCGCAGCAGGCGGACGGATCTCGATTGCCGCCATGAGCCTGACGCGGGACGATTTTGCGGTGCAGGGGGAAGGGACAGTCGGTCTCGATACGTTTCACAGACCCGAGGGAAAATTGGCGGTACGGCTTCGCAATGCCGGTCCGCTCCTGCTCGCGCTGGCGGAGGGCTCCGGAAAACTTCAGCGAAACACGATCGCCGGCGAGCTCACGGCTGGAATTCTAGGCAGACCCGGCGAGCTCAAATTCGACGCTGCCGCCGACAACGGCGCACTTTCAGTAGGGCCGTTGCGTCGAATCGTTACATTGCCTCCGCTCTACTGAGGGTCTGCCTGATGCCGCCCGAAATCGGGCGCGGAGGTTTCCTGTCCGCTTTCGATGATGCTGCGGCGGATGTTGCGGGTACGGGTGAACAATTCAAACAAGCCGTCGCCGTCGCCCCATCGGATCATGCGCTGCAATGCGCTCAAATCCTCGGTGAATCGGCCAAGAATCTCGAGAACGGCTTCCTTGTTGTTGAGGAACACGTCGCGCCACATTGTCGGGTCCGACGCGGCGATGCGGGTGAAATCGCGAAAGCCGCCGGCCGAGAACTTGATGACTTCAGACTGCGTCACAAGCTCGAGATCGGCAGCCGTGCCGACGATGTTGTAGGCGATCAGATGTGGCACATGACTGGTGATGGCAAGGACGAGGTCGTGGTGTTCGGCGCTCATCACCTCGACATTGCTGCCGGCCGCCGTCCAGAAATTCGACAGCTGGCTGACCGCAAGTGAGTCCGCCTCCGCCGGCGGCGTCAGGATACACCACCGGTTGAGAAACAGCGTCGCAAATCCCGCATCCGGGCCGGAATGTTCCGTGCCAGCCACGGGATGCGCGGGAATGAGATGAACGCCTGCGGGCATATGCGGCGATAGCGCCGCGAGGACCGCGCCCTTGACCGAGCCGACGTCGCTGACGATAGCGCCGGGCGCCAGCGCCGGACCGATGGCCTTTCCCACCGCCTCGTTTGCGCCGACCGGTACGCAGAGAATCACGAGGCCGGCGCCTGCGACCGCTGAGGTCAGGTTGGTCATCGCCTCGTCCGCAAGCGCCAATTCCATCACGCGATGGCAGACGGCAGGCGAAGCGTCAGCAGCGACCAGAACGCGCGCGAGATTGTTGCGGCGGGCGACGCGCAGGAGAGATGAGCCGATCAGTCCGCAGCCGACAATCGTCAGCTTCTCGAACAGCGGTTCAGCCAGTTTCAGGCCCCAGGAATCAGGCATCGGTCTTCATTTCACTGGAGGCGCGCTTCGGCGGGACAAAAGGCGCTGCATGGCTGCCGACGCAGTGGGGTTCGACACCAGCAATACCGGCATCGGCAAGCGCGCGGCGGGCAAGCTCTTCGCCCGACGGCCCGGGAAAGGCCACGAGAACCGAGAGGCCGCGCTCATCGACCGCATTTCCGACCAGGCGTCCACCCGCAGCGCGAATGGCGTCCGGCAGGGCGTCGCGCCACCGGTCGAGGCGCGCGGCGAAGAGCTGGACGTCGGTGGCCGCGGCTTCGGCCAGCGGTTTCGACACCACAAAAAGCGGGATGCCGGCGGGATGATCTGGACGGTCGACGAACGGCAGCCGCGCGATGATCTTTGGCGCCGTCGGCTCGGTCAGGCGCGACCACCATGCGCCGTCGCCTACGCCGCCGGCGACCCTGAGCAGGCCGAGGTCCCCGACAGATCCCTCAACCGCATTGATGACCGCTTGGGGTCCATGATGGGGAACGTAGGGCGCCGTGAAACCGAAATGGAAACGGGCCGAATCGCGCATCGCTGCATCGCCCGCCGATACATCGACATGGACGGAATAATTGTTCTGAACGTAGGTGAACGTCCCGATGATGGTGCGCCAGATGCTCTCGACCGTATCGAGCGGCAGCAGACCGGAATGACGCTGCACAAGTCGCCGCATCATTTCGGCCTCACGGCCCGGCCGGAACGCCGACCCGCCGCCCTGCCGCGCCTTGGTGGCGATCAGGTTCTCGATGATCTCGCCGCGCTCCATCAGCAACCGGTGCACCGACTCGTCGATCCGGTCGATATTCTGGCGCAGCGCATTCAAATCGGCGCCAGCGCGGTCTTCAGGTTTGTGCGTCATGTGTCTATCCGCGGTCGCGCCTCTCTTAATCGACCGCCGTGCCAATGAACAGCGGAAGAAAACCATCGCTGCTTGACAGCATGTCAGGAAAAATGTTCTTCTTTCCGCACAGAACGTTCGACATATAGAACGTATCGCAGCGGGCATGAAAGTGGCGATCGTTAGCGTACCGGAAGCGGACAACCCGACCAGTCTTGTCGTGCGTCTCGGCCCGGACAAGCCGCTGCTGACGGATGCAGGCGCATCGCTCTCCAACGTCAGCATTGCGTATCAGACATACGGCGTCCTGAATGCCGACCGCAGCAATGCGATCCTCGTTTGCCACGCCCTGACTGGCGACCAGCACGTTTCCAACGAACATCCGTTGACCGGAAAGCCCGGCTGGTGGGCCGCCATGGTCGGGCCCGGTCGTCCGATCGACACCAACCGCTATTTTGTCATCTGTTCGAATGTCATCGGCGGCTGTATGGGATCGACCGGTCCAGCCTCGACCAATCCGGAAACTGGCAAGGCATGGGGCCTCGATCTGCCTGTGGTGACCATTCATGACATGGTCCGGGCGCAGGCGATGCTGATCGATCATCTTGGCATCGAGACATTGTTCTGCGTCGCCGGCGGCTCGATGGGCGGCATGCAGGTCCTGCAATGGGTGGCGAGCTACCCCGAACGTGTGTTTTGCGCCCTGCCGGTGGCGACCGCCTCCAAACATTCGGCGCAGAACATCGCCTTCCACGAAGTTGGCCGCCAGGCCGTTATGGCCGATCCCGACTGGCGCGGCGGACGATACGCGGAATTCGGCCTGCGCCCGACCAAGGGGCTCGCGGTCGCGCGCATGTCTGCGCATATCACCTATCTGTCCGAGGGCGCCCTGCAACGGAAGTTCGGCCGCAAGCTGCAAGATCGCTCCGCGCCGACCTTTTCCTTCGATGCGGACTTCCAGATCGAGAATTACCTACGCTACCAGGGCTCGAGCTTCGTCGATCGGTTCGATGCGAACTCATATCTCTACGTCACGCGCGCCTGCGACTATTTCGATCTCGCCGCAGATTATGGCGGCTCGCTGGCGCGCGCATTCGTCGGCGCGAAGACGCGGATCTGCGTCGTTTCCTTCACCTCCGATTGGCTGTATCCGACGTCCGACGCGCGAACGATCGTTCACGCCCTGAATGCCGCCAGCCTGCCCGTCTCATTCGTCGAGATCGAAACCGACAAG
>Ga0209023_10000603_pt1 | contig 53557 bp, 56 predicted proteins | sample LakOneMetagenome_FD_187468 | JGI IMG/M metagenome (GOLD analysis project Ga0209023, IMG submission 187468) | Freshwater and sediment microbial communities from Lake Erie, Canada (SPAdes) (version 2) | ecosystem: Environmental > Aquatic > Freshwater > Lentic | place: Lake Erie, Canada... | reverse complement strand
GCCTCCAGGACGGTCAGCGGGCTTCTGAGCTCGATCGCCCACGCAACGGCACGATCCAACGCAAAATTGGACGAGGTTCGCCGTGCGGCAATCATCCAGTACACGACGAATTGACCAGACGGATTCACCGGTCGGTCGTTGGCTGCACGTACGCGCTCGGCAGGAGCACCTTTCCTGAAACCCTGGGGAGTGGTCGGCATCTAAAGGTTAGACTCTGATCATGCCGGACGAGATCAACCCGATCACCAAATCCGACGCCGAATGGGCTGAAACGCTGACACCCGAACAGTATCGGGTGCTGCGTCAACACGCAACGGAACGCCCAGGCACCAGCCCGCTCAATCAGGAGAAGCGCGCCGGTACTTTCGCGTGCGCCGGCTGCGGCCAGCAACTCTTCCAGGCCGAGACCAAGTACGAAAGCTGCAGTGGGTGGCCAAGCTTCTTCGCGCCAGTCGATGGTGCCGTCGAGGCACATGAAGATCGAAGTCTCGGCATGGTGCGCACCGAAGTGCACTGCGCGCGTTGCGGCGGTCATCTGGGTCACGTCTTCCCCGATGGTCCCAAGCCAACCGGACAGCGCTTCTGTATTAACGGCGTCGCGCTGTCGTTCACGCCGTCAGACGAAACCCGCTAGCGTTTCGACAGCATCACCCTTTTCAAAGGAGCAGAGGTGTTCGGCAAATCTTCGAAGATGCCGGCGAAAGCCGACGCGCTTCCCGGACGCGCACAACAGATGTCCGTGCCCGACGCTCACTTCGTGAACGGACACCGCATCTCGCCGCCGTTTCCCGCCGGACTCGAGCAGGCCATGTTCGGCATGGGCTGCTTCTGGGGCGTTGAGCGCAAGTTCTGGCAACTCGACGGCGTCTATAGCACCGCAGTGGGCTACGCGGCAGGGTACACACCCAACCCGACCTACCGAGAGGTGTGCACGGGAATGACGGGACACAATGAGGTTGTTCTCGTCGTGTTCGATCCGGCGCGCCTCCGCTACGAGGATCTGCTTCGCACGTTCTGGGAGAACCACGATCCGACGCAGGGCATGCGTCAGGGCAATGATGCCGGCACGCAGTACCGCTCTGGCATCTACACGTTCTCGAGCGAACAGACGCGCATCGCCGAGGAATCGCGCGACATGTTCCAGCGAGAGCTGAAGGCGGCTGGATACGGCGCGATCACGACCGAGATCGTCCAGACTCCCGAGTTCTTCTACGCCGAGGACTACCACCAGCAGTATCTCGCCAAGAATCCCGGCGGCTACTGTGGGCTCGGCGGAACTGGCGTGACCTGTCCCGTTGGTGTGACCGCGCGCTGAGCACAGCGCTCCAGCGCTGTCGCACACCTCGTCCCCGTGCTCGAACCCCTTCCCATCGACGCTGCCCTTGACGACATCAGGGCAGCGCTCGATCGTTCCCGTTCCCTCATCGTCGTCGCCGCACCAGGCGCGGGCAAGACCACGAGAGTGCCGCCCGCACTCCTCCCTCGCGGACCCGTCATCGTCCTGCAACCGAGGCGAGCCGCGGCACGGGCGATCGCTCGTCGCATCGCCGAAGAACGCCAGTGGACGCTTGGCAGGGAAGTCGGCTGGCACGTGCGCTTCGAAACGCGATTCAGCCGTGAGACGCAACTGCTGGTGGCGACGGAAGGCATCCTCACCGCCCGCCTGCAGCAGGATCCGTTCCTCGGTGACTTCGCGACCATCGTGCTGGACGAGTTTCACGAGCGCAACGTCCACACTGACGTCGCGCTGGCACTGGTGCGCCAGGCGATTCGTGCACGAGACGATCTCCGACTCGTGATCATGTCGGCCACGATGGACGCCGCATGCGTCTCCTCGTTTCTGGACGACTGTCCGACCATCGAGGTACCAGGGCGCACGTATCCGATCCGCATCGACTATCGGCCCGACCTCTCAACGGCAGCGGCCGTGGCGACGATGCTCGGCGAGTGCAGTGGAAACATCCTGTGCTTCGAGCCCGGCGCGCGCGAGATCGGCAGAACCGTCGATAACCTGCGGCAACTCGGCGACGTCGAGGTTCTGCCCCTTCACGGCTCGCTGTCCTCGCCGGAACAAGACGATGCGATCGCGCCGGGAAAGAGGCGGCGAATCATCGTGTGCACGAACATCGCGGAAACGTCACTGACGGTTCCCGGTGTGACCGGCGTCGTGGACACCGGCCGGGAGAAGGTCGCGCGCTACGATCCCGAGTTCGCCATCGACAGCCTGACCACGCAGGCCATCTCGCAGGCAGCCGCAGACCAGCGTGCCGGCCGCGCCGGTCGCATCGCACCAGGCGTGGTCTACCGTCTCTGGTCGCGCAGCGACAGACTCAAGCCGTATCGCGAGCCAGAGATTCACCGTGTGGACCTCGCCGGTGTCGCACTCGACATCCTTGGCTGGGGAGGCAATCCCCTCACCTTCGAGTGGTTCGATCGGCCTGATCCTGCCGCGCTCGAGTCGGCGCTCGATCTGCTGACACGACTCGGAGCGGTAGACGGCACCAGGCTGACGGCGCTCGGAACGCGTCTCTTGCGTGTGCCTCTGCCACCGCGCCTTGCCCGCATCGTGCTCGACGCGGGCGGTCATCGCGACGCCGTTCGTTCCGCCGTTCTCCTGGCAGAACCACGGGCGCTTCCTCGTGCATCCACCACGCCGGCCACGACCCACTCAGATGTGTTGACCGAACTCGATCGATGGAACACGCTGCCGGAACACCTGCGCACTCTCGCGACGCAGGTCGAGCGTGTCGCGCGCGACCGAGACAGTCAGGGTGTTTCAACGCTGTCTGACGATCGACTGCGTCGTGCGATCTTCTCGGGCTTTCCAGACCGTGTCGCCCAACGACGCGGCCCGCAATCGCCGCGGTTCCTGCTCGCATCGGGCACCGGCGCTCTGCAAACCAGCGACAGTGGCGTTCGCGACGCCGCCTTCATCGTCGCGCTGGACGTACAGGCGCCGATGAGTGCGGGCGAGTCTGAGAGTCGTATCAGGAAGGCGAGCGCTGTCGAACGCGAATGGCTCGTGCCCACGAGAGTCGAGGTCGAGCACGTCATCGATGAACGCGGTGTCGTGCGGGCACGCCGCGTCGAGTTCTACGATGCGCTTCGTCTCAGCGAGCGGCCCGTTCAGCCTGACGCCGAACAAGTGTGCGAACTGCTCGCTGCGGAATGGATGCGAAGACCGAAGTCTGCTGAAGAACAGCAGTTGTTGCGACGTCTGCAATTCGCCGGACTGGCGGTCGACCTCGAGACCCATGCACGAACGGCATCGAGCATGGCTGGTTCGTTGGCGTCCATTGATCTCGCAGCCGCGCTCCCGCATGCAGACCGCGCGTTGCTTGCGTCGCGCGCACCCGAGACGCTGCGCGTTCCCAGCGGACGACTCATCCCGCTCGACTATGAAGACGACGGAACGGTGTCGGCGTCGGTGAAACTGCAGGAGCTCTTCGGCCTGGCAGATACGCCGACCATCGGCCCTCGCCAGGAGACCGTCCTTCTGGTGCTGCTCGCACCAAACGGCCGACCTGTGCAGACGACGCGTGACTTGCGAAGCTTCTGGACGCGCACCTATCCGGATGTGCGGAAGGAGCTACGCGGTCGCTATCCGCGCCATCCCTGGCCGGAAGATCCCTGGACGGCCACGCCAACGCATCGCACGAAACCTCGGACGTGATCCCGGTGTGCCCAGTCAGTCGTCTTCCACGCGTCGCTGGCCCTTTCGCGGAGGCCGTGTGGAGACGAACGACTCAGGCGAGCGCGCCCGGGAAGAACACACGGGTGATGAACCAGAACGCACCACCCGCAATCACCAGCACTGAACCCGCATAGACCACCCGGCGACGAAGTCCGTCGTTGCCTGCCAGGACGGTCGCGAAGGCGGCGGCTGCCGCTGCTGCAATCAGCAACTGGGCGAACTCAGCACCAAGACCGAATGACGCGATCGACCAGGCGGTGGCGCGTTGCGGCAGGTCCATCTCGCGAAGGATGTTGGCGAAGCCAAACCCGTGGAGGCAGCCGAAGGCGAACGCAATCCACAGGCGGAGATCCTTGCCGTCGCGCACCATCAGGTTGTCTGCACCGATGTAGACGATGGCGAGCGCGATGGCTGGTTCGATCAGGCGCGCGGGAGGATTGAGAACGTTGAATGCACCGAGCGACAGCGTCAGGCAGTGACCGACCGTGAACGCCGTGACCACGAGGGCAAGCGTACGCGGCGTTCCGCCAAGCAGCAGGATGCCGAGCAGAAACAGCAGGTGTTCGGGGCCGAGCAGGATGTGTGTCGTGCCACGCGCGACGAACCGGCGCACGAGCGATGTAACGCCCTGACGAGATCCAGAGAAGAACTCGACCGATGTCTTCGACGCGTCGAGAATCGCCTGCAGCGCGAGCGCGTCACCTTCGTAGATGTTGACGAAGGTCTGATGCAGCGGATCGTACGGAAACATCAACGTATCGAGCCTGAGAACGCCTATGGACGGCGGTCTTGCGAAGCGAACCGTCATCTGCAGCGATTGCCGTTCGGGCAGCGCGACCGGCACCGACCACTGACCTGCGGCGAGCGGTACACCATCGGCCTGCAGTCGGAAGCGTGCGGCCAGCAGGGTGGTGATCTGGCTGCCGTAGAGCGCAATCTGGTCTGCCTTCAGCAGCCGTTCAGGCGGATCGGCGTTCAGATCGTGCGCGATATCGATCATGTGCGCGATGAGCGAGACGTCGATGGCGTCTGCGTTCACGCGGATGTCGAGATAGCTGAATGGTGTCGGGTGGGCTGACGCCGGTGCCGCGTGCAGCAGCACGGTGACCAGCAGACCGAGGATCAGGGCACGCATGGGAACCGGGCGACAATGGTAACGTATCCGACGTTCGCGTCCCTTCCGATGGCCGTCATTCCTGTTGTCGACCCCGACGACCCTCGACTCAGCAGCTTCCGCATGCTGGGCGATGCCGCGCTCATCCGCGAGCGTGGCCTGTTCCTGGCTGAGGGTCGCTTCGTCGTCGAACGGGTGCTTGCCGCGCGGCAATTCGTCGTCGACGCGCTGTTGCTGAACGACGCCAGTCTCACGGCGCTCGGCCCCGCGCTCGCGTCGCTTCCGGAGGCAACACCCATCTTCGTGGCCGATCGTGCCGGTCTCGAGCGAGTGACGGGAATCGATTTTCACAGAGGATGCCTGGCGCTCGTACGCCGACCCGCAGCCATTGATGTGGACGCTGCAATTGCGGACACGCGTCTGGTCGTCGTGCTCGAAGGCGTCAGCAATGCGGACAACGTCGGCAGCGTGTTTCGCAGTGCGGCAGCGTTCGGCGCGGGTGCGGTGCTTCTGAGCCCGACGTGCTGCGATCCGTTCTACAGGAAGGCGATACGCACGTCGATGGGCACGGTGCTGCAGATGCGCAGTGCCCGTCTCGATCCGTGGCCCGCCGCGCTCACCCGACTCAAAGCGGCCGGCTTCACGATCGTTGCCCTGAGCCCGCGAACTCCTGCCGTGGAGCTCGACGCGTTCGTCGTCGGCGCGCCACCACCGCGCATCGCACTTGTTGTTGGCACCGAAGGTCCAGGGCTCTCGGCGGTCGCCGAGGCTGCCGCGGACATTCGCGTCTGCATTCCGATGTCGCCGGCTGTTGATTCGCTCAATCTTGGTGTGGCGGCGGGGATTGTGTTGTCGCGCCTGGGAACCGCCTTGGGTTGACCTTGTTGGCGATGCGTCGCAGTGCTGCCGTCCATCGCCAGCTTCTGGAGGCGTACATCGCCTGAAGTTCGGCCCAAAGCACTTGTCGGTCGTGTGGTCCTCCTTCGGCGCGAATCTCCAGCGTGTGCAGGACATAGTCACCCGGAGAGAAGGCTGGATCCAAACGCAGCCGACCGACGTGCGCAGCCGCCGGAATCTCGGCCCAAAGCACGCTCCTCGCGGCAGGAAACGGGATGATCACGCTCTGGTCCTCCGAAGGATACGGTGTCGAGTTGGTCGACCAGAACAGCTGCAGGCAACCATCCTGTGGCGCTGACAGTTCTATTCGCACGATGCAGTGGGCGTGAGCCGGCGGACATTTCGGCAACCAGGCGATCGGGTCATGTCCGTGTGAGCGAAGGAGGATCCCTCCGTCGATCGGACGCACCTCGAGTTCCTGTTGCGGTGTGATCATCAGGTGCATCTCCTCCGTGATTGAGAGCACAGGAGCAGCCGCGGCGAAGCGACGTACCAAATGTTCCTGATGTGCAGAGCGCACTCGTTCCGCAGTCGCCATCACGGCGGTTCGCACGTGGAGTCCTGAGGTGAACGTGAGAAGTGCGCGCCGATCAGGGGACTCACCCTGGAGGTAAGGATAAAGGCGGCGCGTCGCGGTTGCGACGTTCGGGTCGCGTTGACTGTTCGAGTGCTCCCACACCCGATACCAGAACAGTGACTCGGGTAGAACCGTCATCTGGGTACCGGCCAGGGCAGCCCGACAGAGAAAGAGCCAGTCTTCGACAAAGGCGGCGTCGATATCCTCGTCAAATCCGCCAAGGCGCAGAAACGTATCTCGCCGGACGAACATGTTTGTGTCGCCGAACTCGTTGCTGACAAACCCTGGCGCAATTGCGAATCCCAGGGGCAGCCACCGCAGGTGAGTCTTAGGTGAATTGCCGTCGCTGCGATCGATGAAGTGATCCATGAAGCAGGTGAGCAATTCGATGCCGGAGAACTCTGCTGCACCGACAAAGGTCGCCACCTCCTCTGGCCGCGCCAGGTTGTCGTCATCCATGAAGAGGAGGTACTTGCCGTGCGCATGCGCAGCTGCGGTATTGCGCGCCGCACCGGGAAGTCCATTCTCCGCACGACGAACGATCTGCCAGCCGCGTCTGAGGAAGTCTGCTTCGAGTTCGTTCAGGCACCGCACCGCGTCAGGCTCGCTGCTCGCATCGTCGACAAGCACGACTTCCAATCGCGGATAGCTCTGTTCGGCGAGCGACTGGAGCGCCTCACGCAGCTTGCCTGGTCTGTTTCGTGTGGCCATGCACACGCTGACCAGCGGCTGTTCGACGTCCGCGGACGCATTGGCCGACTGCGGTGATTTGCGGGCTGCGTGTTGAGCACCACTCGCCCTGCCCGCCACGCGCTCGTGCCACGCCACCCACTGTCGACAGACGGTGTCGGCATCGATGGCACTTCCAACGCTCGATGCGCCCTCGCGTAACGAGGCATGAATACGATCGGCAAGCCCCACATGATGCGGGGGCGTCAGTGCGGACTTGTGATCCTCTGACGCAACCATTTCCGGGATGCCTCCCGTGGCGCACGACACGAACGGGATGCCCTCGGCCAGACACTCGAGTACGGCGTAGGGCATGTTGTCGGCCAGAGACGGCATGACCGCAAGAACATTCCGCGAGCGCAGGTAAGCCAGCGCCTCCAGTTGATTGAGCGACGATTCAATGTGAATCGGCACGCGCATGCGTCGAGTGCGTCGCGTGACGTACCGCTCGCCGGATTCCGTGCGTGCCAGGCCCGACTTCCCGAGAAACGTGACGCTGACGTCGCCCAATGCGTTGCGTCGCTCGAGCCGTTCGATCGCGTCGCAGAACAACTCCAGGCCCTTGCGGGTTTCGAGACGGCCAAAGAACACGATCTCGTTGACTGTTCGCCTTGTCACCTGGCGATGGCGCGATGGAGGGACGATGTACGGCTGCACATACACTTCGGCAGGAACCGTGAATCCCCAGCGAAGCGACCAATCCAACAGGTAGTGCGTTGGTGAAACCAGTGAGTCTGCCCATGCAACGCTTTGCCGCTCGATCAGGTCAAGTGTCAGGTCCTCCGCATAGCTGACGGGCTCTCGATTCTCGAGACGATGCCAGAGGGTCGGGCTGTGGAGGGTTACGCAGAAGTGCGTGGTTGAAAACGCGAGGCCCAGTCGCTTTGCCTGAAGCGAGTAGAACCCCACGCCGTTGATCTCTGGGAAATGGACGATGTCGAACGCCGGCTGGTGTTTGAGCCAGTCGTATACGAGGCACGAGGTCCGAGCATGGGCCGCGCCTTCGAGGCGGACCGCCGGCGATGCTGGCACGATGAAGGTCACCCCCTTCGTCGTGTAGTAGTCGCGCCAGGACTCGGGCGTCCCTCCCTCAAATGGGCCCACGTACAACACCGTGACCGCGTGACCAGCGTCTGCCAGGGCCTGCGCGAGCATCGCACATGCCGTTCCGACGCCCCCATTACGTACGGGACCAAGGAAGTCTGATGTCGCAATGCACACGCGCGTGCGCCGACCAGGCGCCCCCGGGGTGGGACCATCCATTGCCGTAACTCTCGCGGTGACATCCGGTGAACGGAGGGCGCGCTGTTTGTCAAGGCGCGTCCCTGGGCCATCAGGGCGCGAGAGGTACTCCGCGAGACTTCTGCCGGACGAAGCCAGGCTACTCAGATCATGTGAGCCATCGCTTCCCGTGTCGGCGGTGTCATTCATCGCGCGTCGTTCTCCAGTGCGTGCTGTACGCGCGCGATGAACGCATCGAGCGGTTCATCACGCGCGTCAATTCGCGGAAGGGCCAGCGGGTCGTCGAGTTGTCCGACGCCGCGGCTCTCGCAGGAAACGGCGACGACGTAGCCGGCATCGCGTGCGGCGCCAATCGTTCGAGTATCGAAGGCGCCGTACGGATAGGCAAAGCTGTCGACATCGCGGTCGAACCGTTCGCGGAGCATGTTCCGGCATTCGACCATCTCATGCGCCACAACGTGGTCAGGTTGCGCCGGCAGAAGGAGGTGATTGACGGTATGTGCCCCGATGTCGAACTGGCGATGTCGCGCAAGTTCTTTCGCTTCGCTCAAGTTCATTCGACGGTCGTCAATCGTCGCGTCGCGCTGACCAGCCCACTCGTCAACCGCAGCCATCACCGCATTTCGCTCTGCAAGCGGCAATGCAACGAGTTCACGGTAGAGTCGCCAGTGAGTCTCCGTGGTGACGGGCAAGGTTACCCTTCCGCTTGGCAAATCAAGCGCGATCTCCGCCGAATGCCTCGACCCACGACGAAGCAGTTCGGCAAGCCGATCCCACCAGTAGACGAACGGCTCCGGACCCTCGGCGGTCGTCAAGAAGAACGTTGCAGGCACGTCGTACTGCACCAACTGCGGGACCGCATTCTGCAAGTTATCGATGTAGCCGTCGTCAAAGGCGATGGCCACTGTGCGCGGCCGCAGCCGCTCGGTGCGGCGACCGACTGTTGAAAGCGGAGCGACGGTACATGTGTCACGCAGCCATGCCAACTGCGATTCGAAATGCGCTGGCGAAACGTTCATGCGATGTGGATCGAGGTCGACCGTTGACACACGGTGGTACATGAGAATCGCGCTGGCCGGCTGCGAACTTCGCCACACAGCTGGAGCCCCCGAGCCGAGGGACTTTCGTGCACAAACTCCCACTAACAACGGGAAGTAAGGATCGTCAGCACGAAGGGCGGCATCGACCAGCTCTGTTCCGCTGAGTCCCATCGCAAAGGCTGCGTTCGCGGGTGCATTCCCGAGCGAGACGGTTTCTACGTTTCCCGACAAGAAGGCCGTCTCGAACACGCGACGTGCACCAGCGTCCGTCACTCTCCAGAAATCGGCATCGGGGCCGTACTCGAGACACACACGGCTGCTGGACGGCAGTGTCGCCAACAGGACGCCACCGGGCTTCAATAGCCGGTGGCATTCGCGAACCACTGCGGGCATGTCGTCGATGACATGAAGCGTCTGCGTGAGAATGACGCAGTCATAGGTGTCGTCGCTTACCTGGGACACTGCGCGAAGGTCTGCGACGAGCGTCGCCCGCGGGTTGTCGACGGCAAGGTCAAGCACGTCGGCCTGTGTGACCATCGGCCCACCGAGTGCACGTGTGTAGTCATCCTCCTGGATCTCCAGCACTCGTCCGCGCACATCGTGTCGATATGCTGACAGGAAGCGCTCGATGAACGGCCGATCGACAGGGATGCCCCTTGCGTAGCCCCAATCGTGTGACATCGGCGATTGGCGTTCGACGATGTCGGGAATCGGGCCCGAGGATGGCCGTAACGCGTCGACGCGTGCGCGAAGCAGGTGTGTTTGTGCTTCAGCGTTCCGGATTCGTGCGTTGAGGTGTTCGTGACGCTGATGCTGCCGCTGCAGGAGCTGTTCCTTGCTGGCGAGCAGATCCGGAATCGAATGGATCTGCGAGCTGTGACGCTTGAACACGATCTCAGCCGCACGAGCGGACTCGTTGGTCAGCCATGCACGTTTGTAGAGCGCCCGGTCGTGGATTCGCCTCTTGAGGCAGGGCTGCGACTCGATCGCGAATGCGCCTCCATCCGCCAGCATGCGAAGCCAGAAGTCAGCGTGTTCCAGGCACGGCAGTTCTTCGTCAAACCGGATGCCGTCGTTCCACATCGCCCAGCGAAAGAGCGACGAGATGTGGACGTCCAGCGTGTTCGAGAGAATGGCGTCTGGAGAGCAATCGCTGGGCGAACTGATGCTGCGCCCGGGGCCGGGACCGAGCCACTCGATCGCGGTCGTGACGAAACGAATCGACGGGTTGTCGACGATGGACCCGCGCATGCGCGAGAGTCCTGAGGGCGCAATGACGTCACCCGCTTCGACACAGATGGCGAGTTCCGCCGGGCCGCATGCCGCGAGACCTGCATTCCACGCCACTCCCGGCATCATGCTGTCTACGCGGACGAGCTCGCACGCGCGCTGACGAGTGAATGCCGTGAGCCAGTCCGTTGCCGGCGCTGGCGTCGACGGATCGATCACGACGACCACGCGCGAGGCATCCGCCAGACTGGACACTGTGTTGTAGAGTCCGGCGACCGCGTCGCCGCAGCGGACGACCGCACCAATGGCATGAAGAGCCGTCATGGGTGTCGCCTTGCGAGCCTGAGTATCCAGCCGCCCACCATGCGTACCGGTCCCATCAGCCGCCAGCTCCACGACCGGCGCAGCGCCAACACTTCGTACGCAGCGGCGAGGCGGGCAGCGTCAAAGTGCTGTGCACGCTCAGCGCTCAGCGCCACCTGTTGCTGCAGGCGCTGAGACTCTTCCCGTAGTTGATCTCGAGACGCGGTGATCTCCGCGAGTTCTCGGTAACGCTGCCGCTCCAGATCCAAGCGGGCCTCCTGGCGTTCGACGGCCGCGACATCATCTGCGGCGCGACTGAGTGCAGGCTCGAGCTCGAGGATCAGCCGCTCCTCGGCGATGTCGGCGCGCGACCTGTTCCCGGTCGTGTCGCGCTCTTGCCGCGACGCCAGCCAGGCAACGTGCTGCTGGTAGCTGCCGTGATGTTTCTCGACCAGCCGTCGATAGGTGTGCGAGAGCCTGTCCCCTGAAAACTTCACGCGGCTCATCGAGTCAGGGCGGCGCCGGTAGCGAAACAAGACTTCGGGGATGATGTCGCCGGCATGGCCTTGCTCGACGAGCGAAATCCACACATCCCAGTCTTCGCACCCGTCGCGCATCTGCTCGTCCCAGCCACCGACAGATTCGATGGCGTGTCGGCGCACCAATGCCGCGCCGTTGACGGTGTTCATCGAGAGCAGGGTTGGAAAGTCACAACGAGCCGGTGTCCACTGCCAGCTCTCGTCACCAAACGCCTCGAGCCAGTGCGAGACGAAGGCGATATCGGGTCTCGAGTCGAGCCGTGCCACCGAGCGTTCGAAGAGTGTCGGGGCAAGCAGATCGTCGGCATCCACCGCACAGACGAACTCACTACGCGTGTGCGCCAGACCAGCATTCCGCGCCGCCGAGAGTCCGCGATTCTCGGTGCGAACGACGCGTGTCTCTCGTGAGAGCGAGGTCAACACGCTGAGTGTGTGCGGATCGGTCGAGCCGTCATCAACGATGCAGAGTTCGTAGTCCTTGAACGTCTGTGCCGACACGCTTGCCAGCGTCTCTGGCAGAAATCGACCAAGATCGCAGCACGTCACGATCACGGAGACCCGCGGCTGAGGAGTCATCGCGAATCAGCGCCCACGGCACCAGCGGGTGACGGCCCCGCAACACCGGTGCATTCCAGGTAGCGGCGCGCCACCTCGGCTCCGGAGCCTTCAGCGACGATTGAACCGGCGTCGAGCAACACGGCACGTGAGCAAAAGGTTTCCACGACCCTCGGCTCGTGGCTCACCAGCACGACAGAGTGGCCAGCGCGGTGGAGTTCGTTGTATCTCGTCTCGCACTTTGCCCGGAAACCTGCATCGCCGACGGCGAAGACCTCGTCCAACACAAGAACCTCGCGCACCGCGTGGAAGGCGACCGCGTAAGCGAGCCTGGATGCCATGCCGCTCGAATAGTGCTTGAGCTGCAGGTGGGCGAACCGCTCCACTTCCGCGAACGCGAGGATGGCGTCGAGACGATCACGGACATCGGAGAGGCTCAGTCCGAGCACCGTTCCGAGCAGGTAGATGTTGTCGACCGCGTCGAGCTCCGGGTTCCAGCCGAGGCCGAGCTCCAGGATTGGAGTAATCCCGGCGGTGCATCGCAGCGTGCCCGTGTCAGCGGGATAGACACCGCAGAGGATCTTCAAGAGCGTGCTCTTGCCGGAACCGTTGCGCCCCATGATGCCGAGCGTCTCTCCCGCACTGACCTCCAGGTTCACGCCGTCGAGGACCTGCAGACGCTCGAATCGATTGGGCGCGAACACGCCAAACACAGATTCCCTGATCGTGGTTCGGCGCGCGGACGGCACCATGAATGCTTTGCGGATGTCACGCAGCTCGATCAGCGGTGCCGTCACAAGTGCTCCGCTGCCCTGGGGGCGAGCCGCTGGTGCACCAGCAGGCCAGCCGCGAACATCGCGAGCGTCAGGCCGAGCAGATCGACGTGTGCGCGGAATGTGGGGGCGTGTTGCTGAATCAGAACGGCTCGTGAGAATTCAATCGCTGCCGTCGGCGGCCAGGCGTACATGTAGAAGTGAAACCGCTCGGGAATGACGCCAAGCGGATATATGACCGGCGCCACGAAGAAGCCGGCTTGCACAACGACTTCCCACACCTGATTGAGGTCTCGGTAACGCAGGAACAGGACGCTTCCGGCCAAACCCACCGCCATCGCGATGGTGCCTAGCGCAGAGACGTACACCACGAACAGCAGGGCGTGTATGACCGACGGAGGCTGACCGTATGCACTGAGCAGCGCGACGACCGCGACGCAGAAGACCGTGATGGTAATCAGCGGATTAGAGATGGTCGTCACTACGAGGATCCAGGAGGGCACCTGCGCCTTCGACAGCAGGAACCCGCGGGCGTGCAGCGCAGTGATGCCGGTCTTGGAGGTTTCCCCGAAGAAGTCGTAGAGAAACAGACCTATCAGCAAATCGAGCTTGTACGTCGGTTCACTGCGAAAGACGAGGGAGAAGACAAGCGTCAGCACCAGGAACATCGCGAGCGGCTTCAACAGCGCCCAGACAAATCCCCCAATCGTGCCGTGATACCGCGCCTTGAAATCGGTGCGCACGAGCGTCCACACGAGGCCCCACCAATGCCGTCGCGCCGATGAATGCACCATGCCCCGACAATTCTAGCGGGCCTTGGCACTCGCGTCCCTCTTCGTCGCAGGTGCCATTCGCCGCGATCGCACGCCGTTCGACGAGTCGCACGCGCGTCGGACGTTTGGCGCATGCGCACGCCTTTGATACAAATAGGACCCCGTGGCGATTCCTGTCGAATTCGATACCGAGCGCAAGATCCGTACGCGCAACAAGCTGTACTACCGCGTCAATCACTGGCCGTTGTGGATTTTCGTGTTCTTCATCGCGCCCGGACCGTTGACGTTCGATCTGTTCGAGCGCGGCTTCGATTCGCGCATGGCGATCTGGCTGGGGCTCGTGCTGCTCGGCACCGGCATCGCCGGTCTGCGCGGTCGATTGCCCGGCTGCGAGCCGGCCCCCTACATCATCCGCTTCACCGAAGATCGCCCCAATCCGCTCTATCGCCGCGTGTGCTACACGTTCGCGTGGAGCGAGGTCATCACGTTCGCCGTGCTGAACATCGCCGGCCTCGTGTGGGCCATCTACAGCGGTCACTGGCAGCTGAAACAGATCTACAACTACGCCTACTTCCCGATTGCCGGCACCATCTGGCTGCTCGGTCTCTTCGGACAATTGCCGCGCGTGAAGGCGTCCACGAAGGGCGAAGGTCACGAGCGCCGCTATTTCTACGGCTCGGTGTGGGCGGTGTGCTGGGCGCAGCCCGTCCTGTGGTTCCTCTGGAAGGCGCTGCCGCGCACCACCGCATCCGACACGCTGAAGCTGCTGATCTTCCTCGGCATTCTCGCCTTCGTCGGCAATCTCGCGAGGCTCGGCCGACTGCCGCGCACCCGGCCCATCGTGCCCGGTGAACTCGCGGTGTCCGACTAGTTGGCCTCGGTGTCTGGCCAGCCCACGCGACCACAGTTCGACTGGCGCCGCGTCGTTGCCGCCTGCCTCATCGCCGGACTCACCTGGATAGTCTGTGAGGTGCTCGGCGGCCTGGCCTTTCTCGCCGCTGGCATTCGCCTCTGGCGCTACCACCTGCTGCCGATCTGGTTCGACATCACGTCGCCGATCGTCTGGATGTTTGCCGCGACGCTGATCGTTCCGCTCTCGCTCGTCTTCGAACACTACTGCACGCGCGGCCTCACCGGCCGTCACCGTCTGCTTCGCGTCGCCGTCTTCGTCGCCATCATCGGACCGGTGCTGGAAGTGCTCATCAACGAGTTCGCCTTCAAGCCGCTCGCCGGAGCGGGCCTGTATGAATACACCGTGCTGGCGACCTTTCACGGCTCCGGCTCGGTACTCTCACCGTTCTACTACCTGACGCTCCTCATACACATCCCCGTGACCGACCGCGTCCTCAACGCGTAATCGCCAGACATCTGCGCCGCTCACGCCTCTGCGTGCGCGGTCCCGTACAATGACCTCCGCATGGCGAAGCGCGAAGGCTGGACAGGTTGGGATACCTACGCACCGTTCTACGACTGGGAAAACGCTCGCACCCTCGGTCGACGCGACGTGCCGTTCTGGCGAGACGTCGCCGGGCAAGCACGCGGCGCGGTTCTGGAACTGGGCTGCGGCACAGGACGCATCTCGCTGCCGCTCGCGCGAGCCGGCATCCCGGTGGTTGGCATCGACAGGTCAGCGGCCATGCTGGAACGCGCGGCCAAACGCCTTCGGGCGAGTCGGGCCCGCACACGCACACGCAAGAAGTCGCGTCTGAGCCTGGTGCGCGGCGACATCCGCTTTCTGCCCTTCGAACCACGCAGCTTCAAGACCGTGCTGGCACCGTACGGCATCCTGCAGTCGCTCGTGCGTGACAAGGATCTGAACGCGACGCTGGCCGCGGTCGCCGACGTGCTCGAGCCCGGTGGGCTGTTCGGGGTTGACCTCGTGCCCGACGTGCCGAACTGGCGCTAGTACTCGAACCGCGTGCAGATGAAGGGGAAAGCCGCGGGCGGCTCGCACCTGACGCTCGTCGAGTCCGTTCGCCAGGACAGGAAGAAGCGCCTGACGATTTTCGACCAGACCTACATCGAACGGCGTGGTCGCCAGGTGCGCGAGCACACGTTCGAACTCACATTCCGCACGTTACCCATTCCGCTTTTCACCAAGCGGCTCGAGAAAGCGGGCTTTGCGATCGAGGCCGTTCTCGGCGATTATCGCGGCGGTCCGTGGGACGAACGCGCAGATGTCTGGATCATGCTGGCCCGCCGGCTGTGATAAGATTTCTGGTCCCGATCTCGTTGATTTAGCTGGAGTTTCCAACATGTCCGGCCATTCAAAGTGGCACACAATCAAGCACAAGAAGGGCGCCGCTGACGCCAAGCGCGGCAAGGTCTTCACGCGCATCATCAAGGAACTGACTATCGCCGCTCGCGGCGGTGGCGGCGACCCGGACATGAATCCGCGTCTGCGCACGATCATTGCCGAGGCCAAGGCGAACAACATGCCCTCGGACAACATCAAGCGCGCGATTCGCCGCGGCACTGGCGAAGAGCCGGGCGTGTCGTACGAGGAAGCGCAGTACGAAGGCTACGGTCCTGGCGGCGCGGCGGTGATCATCGACGTCCTCACCGACAACAAGAACCGCACCGTTGGCGAGCTTCGTCACACGCTCACCAAGTACGGCGGCAATCTCGCCGAGACCAACGCGGTCGCGTGGATGTTCTCCAAGAAGGGCTACATCGTCGTGGCGAAGGAGAAAGCCAACGAAGACACCCTGATGTCCGCGGTGCTCGACGCTGGTGGCGAGGACCTGCGCGACGATGGCGAGGCGTGGGAAGTGTTCTCGTCGGTCGAGTCGTACCAGGCCGTGCTCGACGCGGTGAAGGCGCTCGGCATCGAGCCGGATGCCGCTGAGATCTCCATGATTCCGCAGAATTATCTGAAGCTCGAAGGCAAGGCCGCGCAGCAGATGATGAAGCTGATGGAGATTCTCGACGACCACGACGACGTGCGTCACGTCTGGTCGAACTTCGACATCGAGGAAAAGGAGATCGAGGCCTCGCTGGCGTGAGAATCTTCGGCATCGACCCCGGTTCCGACTGCACCGGCTACGGCTGCGTCGAAACCGACGGCTCGCGCCATCGAATCGTCACCAGCGGCGGCATCCGGACGACGGCTGCCACCTCGTTCCCTGAAAAACTTCTGCTCATCCACACCGGGCTGGCCGCTCTCATCCGGGAGTGCCGGCCCGACACCGTGGCTATCGAGAATCTGTTCCACTCCGTGAACGCCCGCAGTGCCTTGAAGCTCGGACACGCGCGTGGCGTGGCGATGCTTGCCGCGGTGGAAGCCGGTCTGCCCGTTGCGGAGTACACGCCCGCCGAAGTGAAACGCGCCGTCGTCGGCTATGGCCGCGCGGAGAAACAGCAAGTGCAGCAGATGGTGAAGCTCATTCTGGGGCTGGAGGTCGTGCCTACACCGCACGACGCCTCCGATGCGCTCGCGGTCGCTCTGTGCCACAGTCACTCGATGCTGCCGACGGCGCTTGCCGCCCCCAAGGACTCGCGGACGTCGCGGTCGCGCGCCGCGACCAGCTGGCGTCACTACAAGCCGACCGGATCGTGATCGCCCACCTTCGCGGCCACATCGTCGAGAAACAGCCCAACCGCGTCATCGTGGACGTGCAGGGCGTTGGCTACGACGTGGCAGTGCCGCTGTCGACCTTCTACGGACTCGGCGAAGCGGGCGCTGAGATCACGCTTCGCATCCACACACACGTACGTGAGGACGCGCTGCTGCTCTACGGGTTCTCCACGCGTCTCGAGCAGGAGCTGTTCGAACGACTGATTTCGGTGAGCGGCATCGGTCCGAAGGTAGGACTCGCGGTGCTGTCGGGTATCGAGCCCTCCGATCTCATCACCGCGATCCACAACGCAGACCTCGCGCGGCTCACGGCCATTCCTGGCGTCGGCAAGAAGACGTCTGAGCGCATCGTGCTGGAGTTGAAGGACCGGTTGCCGAAGGTGGCGCACACACCGGCGCCCGACGGCGCGCCGTCGACGCCGTCTGCCATGCGAGACGATGTCCTGTCAGCGCTGATGAACCTTGGCTATCACCGTCCGCTTGCCGAGAAGGCCGTGGACGCCGCGGTCAAGGCCAAGTCGGGTGAGTTCGAGGGTACGCTTCGCCAGGCCCTCCGCGAGCTGGCGAGGTAGAGCATGGACGAGCGACTCATTTCGGCGACGAAGATCGACGAGGACGCGCAGCTCGATGCCGGCCTCCGTCCACGGGCGCTCGACGACTACATCGGTCAGGACCGCGTCCGCGAGAACCTGCACGTATCCATTGCGGCGGCTTTGCAGCGTGGCGAAGCGCTCGATCACGTGCTGCTGTACGGTCCGCCCGGACTCGGCAAGACCACGCTGGCGCTGGTCATCGGTAACGAACTTGGTGTGCCCGTGCGGTCGACGTCAGGTCCGGTGCTCGAAAAGCCGGGAGACCTGGCCGCGATTCTGACCAACCTGCAATCGCACGAGGTGCTCTTCATCGACGAGATCCACCGGATGTCGCCGACGATTGAAGAGATCCTCTATCCGGCCCTCGAAGACTACGAACTCGACATCATGATTGGTCAGGGTCCGAGTGCCCGGTCGGTCAAGGTGCCGCTGCAGAAGTTCACGATGATTGGCGCCACGACGCGCGCCGGTCTGCTGACGGCGCCCTTGCGCGCCCGTTTCGGCATCGTGCACCGGCTCGAGTTCTACGAGCTCTCCGACATGGAGGAGATCGTGCGGCGCTCTGGTCGCATCCTCGATGTGCCGCTCGAGCAGGACGCGGCGTCGGAGATTGCCAAGCGTTCACGCGGAACACCACGAATCGCCAATCGTCTGCTGCGGCGCGTCCGCGACTTTGCGCAGGTGCGCGCCGACGGTACGATTACCCTCGACGTCGCGCAGCGCGCCTTGAAGCTGCTCGAAGTCGACGAGTATGGCTTCGACGAAGTCGATCGCAAGCTGCTCAGGACGATCATCGACAAGTTCGGTGGCGGCCCTGTGGGTGTGAACAGCATCGCGGCGGCGATCAGCGAAGAGCGCGACGCCATCGAGGATATCTACGAACCGTATCTGATCCAGATCGGTTTTCTGGACCGCACGCCGCGTGGCCGCGTGGCGACCGCGCGTGCGTACGAGTACTTCGGATTGCCCGCACCGGGAAAGGGACGACTGTGGTAAGCGCAGAGCAGCAGGGAAACGAGCGGCGCACGCCGCGTTGTGCGGGCCGACCCGTGTACATCAGGTCTCTGGCGACCTATGTGCCTCCACGGCTGTTGACCAATGCCGATCTCGAGAAGATGGTGGACACCACCGATGAGTGGATCCTCCAGCGCACCGGCATTCGCGAGCGCCATATCGTCGATCCGGGCGTCGCGACGTCCGACCTCGCGAAGGAAGCGGCACTCAAGGCGATTGAGCAAGCCGGACTGACTCCCGACGACATCGGCGTCATCGTCGTCGGCACGGTGACGCCGGACATGATGTTCCCGAGCACGGCGTGCCTGGTGCAGGCCAAGATTGGCGCGCACCGCGCCTGGGGCTTCGACCTGAGTGCGGCCTGCTCGGCGTTCACCTACGCGCTGACTGCCGGCAGCCAACTGGTCGCGGCCGGATGCCACGACCACGCCCTGGTCATTGGCGCCGACGTCATGTCGAGCATCATCGACTACAAGGATCGGTCGACCTGCGTGCTGTTCGGCGACGGTGCCGGTGCGATGGTCGTCTCGGCCGCCAAGGCCGGCGAACCCTCCATCATCGACTTCGAACATGAAATCGACGGCAACGGCGGACCGGCGCTCTGCATGCCGGCTGGCGGCAGCCTGCGTCCACCGTCGCATGAGACGATCGACCAGCGCCTCCACTACGTGAAGCAGGATGGCCAGACGGTGTTCAAGTTCGCCGTGCGCAAGACGGAAGAGATCTCGCGCCGCATCATGGAGCGCAACGGCATCACTGCGCAGGACCTGAGTCTGTTCGTCTCTCACCAGGCGAACCGACGCATCATCATGTCGGCCACTGAAAAGCTCGGCATCGATCCCTCGAAGGTCATCATCAATATCGAACGATTCGGCAACACCACGGCGGCCACCATTCCGCTGGCGCTGAACGACGCGCGCAGTGAAGGACGCCTGAAGAAGGGCGACCTCGTGTTGCTGGCGTCGGTTGGTGCGGGCTTCACCGTCGGTTCGATTCTGCTGCGCTGGGCCATCTAGGCCGTCGCGTTCGCGCTGCACGCCGCAGACTCCTGCGGCGTGCGCGTCTCTTCCCCGATCCTCTGCTTCTACCGATTCGGCAGTCACGAGGTAAATGCCGTGACGGCAGCACGACCGCGATGCGCCAACCCTCTCGGTTCGATTGTCTGACGTGCTGCGGCCTGGTGTACCGTGACCTCACCAGATGAGCGGACGCCTCTTTATCCTCTCTCCAGCGAACTGCGCCGGAAAGCGTGGTCAGCAGTTGCTCGCGCCGACGGCCGGCGGCCAGATGGTCGCGCGTCTACGCGGTGAATCAGGCGTTCCGCTCGGCGAGTTGTTCGCGTTCATGAGCGGGCTCTACTTTCGCGGCAAGCTGGCATACGCGACGCGCTTCGCGAATCCGCCGAGCGTTGGCAATTCGTCGACTGCGTCCGCCGACAAGAATCCTCGCGACGGCACGCCCGCCGCTGCCGGAATCCGCGGCGTGCACATCATCACGCCGTCGCACGGACTGCGCGGTCCTGACGAGCGCATGCGCCTCGACGATGTGCGTGCGTTTGCGGGACAGGCTATCGACATCGCAAACGACGCGTATCGGCAGGCACTCGAGGCGTCTGCGCGAGCGCTGCTCGCCGACGCCGGACCGTGCGACATCGTGCTGCTTGGCAGCATCGCGTCGCCGAAGTACGTCGATGTGCTGCTTGGCATATTTGGATCGCGCCTGCTGTTTCCCTCTGACTTCGTTGGACGCGGCGACATGAGCCGCGGTGGTCTGCTGCTGCGACAGGTAACGGCCGGCTCCGAGTTGCCCTACATACCCGTCGCCGGAGCTGTCCGTCGCGGCGTCCGCCCACCGAAGCTGCCGAAGCTCGCCCGATGAGCCAACGTCTGCTCCTCCCGTCAGGCGAAGAGAACGTCATCGTTCGCATCGACAACCACGATGTGCGATTGACGAACCTCAAGAAGATCTTCTGGCGCGAGCTGGGACTGACCAAGGGCGACCTGCTGCAGTACTACCTCGATGTGTCGGACGTGCTCCTGCCGCACGTGTGCGATCGCGCGATGGTGATGAAGCGCTATCCGAATGGTGCGCATGGAGATTTCTTCTTCATGAAACAGGCGCCGTCACCTCGTCCCGACTGGATTGAGATTTGCCCCATCGACCATGGTCCCGGGAAAGTCATCAACTTTCCGATGGTGCAGGACCGCGCGTCGCTGTTGTGGGTCATCAATCTGGGCTGCATCGATCTCAACCAGTGGTACGCACGCTGCGATGACGTGAACACGCCTGACTATGTGCACTTCGATCTGGATCCTGGCGCCGGCGCATCTTTCGACAAGGTGCGAGACGCGGGGCTCGTGCTGAAGGAGGCGCTGGACGCGCTGAAGATGCCGTCCGTGGTGAAGACCACCGGTTCGAAGGGACTGCACGTCTACGTGCCGATTGTGCGCGGACCGGATCAGAAAGAGGTCTGGACGTTCGCCAAGGCGCTGGCACACGAACTGGCATCGCGCCATCCGGCGCTGATGACGGCGGAGTACCGCGTGGCCAAGCGACCACACGGACGCGTGCTGGTCGACTACAACCAGAATGCCTGGGGGCGCACGCTGGCCTCCATCTACTCGGTGCGTCCGCGGCCCGAAGCTACGGTGTCGACGCCGGTGACCTGGCGCGAAGTCGAGCGCGGTATTCGCATCGAAGACTTCACCGTGCAGAACGTGCCGGCGCGCGTCGGCACGCTCGGTGACTTGTGGAAGCCGCTGCTCGCAAAGAGCCGCCGCTTCGATCTGGGACAGTTCGTGTAGAAACAGGGGCGTTGGTGAATCGTAAATTGGTGCATTGGAGACTCACCAACTCACCGCATCTCCAATTCTCCAATTCTCCAATTCTCCAATTCTCCCAGTCTCCTCGTCCCCGAATTAACATGAAGGTTCCGTGCAGGTTTCCGATTTCGACTTCGACCTTCCCGCTGAACTGATTGCGCAGGAACCGGCGCGCGAGCGCGGCACGTCGCGACTGCTTCGACTCGACCGCTCGAGCGGAGTGCTTGCGCACCATGTCGTCACCGACCTGCCTGCGCTCCTTCGGCCCGGCGATCTGGTTGTCGTGAACAACACGCGGGTGTTTCCGGCGCGTTTGCTTGGGCATCGCGACCCGAGCGGCGGAGCCGTCGAGTGCCTGCTCGTGTCACGCCTGGAACCGCCAGATGCGACAGGCGCCGAGTTGTGGGAAGCGCTGGTGCATCCCGGGCAGAAACTGAAGCCGGGCGCTCGCGTCATCTTCCCCGGAGCGATAACGATTCACGGCGAGATTCTGGAGCGGCGATTCTTCGGGCGACGCACGGTGAAGCTGTGGGCCGAGGGCGGCGTACCCATGGACCTCGCCGTTGATGCGATCGGGCACATGCCGCTGCCGCCCTACATCAAGCGGCCCGATAGCGCCGGCGATCGCGACCGCTACCAGACGGTGTTCGCGCAGACGCGCGGATCCATTGCTGCACCCACCGCTGGTCTGCACTTCACGCCGGAACTCCTGGCTGCTCTGGACGCACGCGGTGTGGAGCGCGCCGAGGTGACACTGCACGTCGGCTACGGCACGTTCCAGCCCATTCGCGTCGAGTCGGTCGAAGCGCACACGATGGAGTCCGAGCCGTTCGAGATCTCAGAGCACACGGCTCTCAGCATCAACCGCGCGCTCGATGACGGCCGTCGTGTCATCGCGGTCGGCACCACGACTACGCGCACGCTCGAGCATGCCGCGCGCATCAACGGAGGGCGCATCGCGCCCGGCCGCGGACGAACCGAGTTGTTCATCTATCCGGAATTCGAGTTCCGCGTGCTCAGCGGATTGCTCACCAACTTTCATCTTCCGCAGTCGTCGCTGCTCATGCTCGTGTCGGCGTTTGGCGGGCGCGAGCCCGTGCTGCATGCGTACCAGGAAGCCGTTGCCAAGCGGTACCGCTTCTACAGCTACGGCGACGCCATGCTCGTGATCTGAGTTTCCGCTTCTCGCGCGAGTGCGCTACGTTAGGCGACGCATGCCGTTCAGCTACGAAGACTTCGACCTGTCGGGGATTCGCACTTATCCGCTCAAGTCACGACCCAGCAAGGCGCGGGTCGAAGACTTCGGACGTCCCGTGGCTGCCGGCGCAACCATCAGCGATTTCCTCGATGCCCTGCCGCACATGCTCGGTGCAGCCGATCTCAAGGCTGTGGCGAAGGCCGTTGCGGCCGCGGCTTCGCGTGACGGCGGCGTGGTGTGGGGAATAGGCGCGCACGTCATCAAGACCGGACTCGGGCCGGTCCTCATCGACTTGATGGAGCGAGGCTTTGTCTCGGCGCTGGCGACCAACGGCGCCGCCGTGATTCACGATTTCGAAATTGCTCTCGCTGGTGGAACCTCGGAAGACGTGGACCAGACGCTTGGTCCGGGAACCTTCGGCATGGCAGACGAGACAGGACGCCTGCTGAATGCCGCCATCAACGACGGCGTGGCTCGCGGCCTCGGGATCGGTCAAGCCGTGTCCACCTATCTCCACGAGCGCAGTCCGCAGTTTGCGCGCGCCAGCGTGCTTGCCGCGGCAGGCCGCCTGGGTGTGCCGGTGACCGTGCACGTCGCCGTCGGCACCGACATCATCCACATGCATCCGGCAGCGTCGGGGGCCGCCATCGGCGAGGGCAGCCTGCGCGACTTCCGCCACTTTGTCGCCAACGTGGCGAAGCTCGAACGCGGCGTGTTCCTCAATTGCGGGTCGGCGGTCGTCCTTCCCGAGGTGTTTCTCAAGGCGGTGGCGATTGCGCGCAATCAGGGGCGCGGGCTCGCCGAACTGACCACCGTGAACATGGACTTCATCCGCGGCTACCGTCCGCAAACCAACGTGGTCACGAGGCCAACTGCAGGAACCGAGGGGCGCGGGTACTCGCTCGTTGGACACCACGAGATCATGATTCCGCTGCTCGCGGCCGCGATTCTGGACGCATCGCGGGGGTAGCCGTTACGCGGACGACAGGGCTTCCTGGACGATAGGCTGCCCGTGTTAACATTAAGAGTTCCGGCCGGAGTAGCTCAGTTGGTGAGAGCACGCGTCTCATAAGCGCGGGGTCGGCGGTTCAAATCCGCCCTCCGGCACCATTTCGAACGGTGTTCATGGTGCCTTTCTCTTGAAGACGGGCACTCCGTTCCTCCCCAATCGACCTTCCTGGTCCATCCGTATGTCGCTGATCGACGATGTTCGGCGGACACTTCGGCTGCACAACCTCACAACACCCGCGTCACGCGTGGCTATCGCCTTGTCAGGCGGCCCTGATTCGACCGCGTTGCTTGTTGCATTCCGCGAACTGCACGACGCGGGCGACCTGCATCTGGTTGGCGTGGTCCACCTGAATCACGCGCTTCGCCCAGAAGCCGACGCTGACCAGGCGCACTGCGCGCAGCTCGCGGCGAGCGTCGGGCTGCCATTTGTGGCGGAGCAGGCGGACGTGCGTGTAGTGGCGCGACGCGAGCATCGCTCGATTGAGGATGCGGCGCATCGCGTACGGCACGCCTTCTTTGCGCGTGCCGCTGCTGAACTCGGTGCAGACGCGGTAGCGATCGGCCACACGATGGACGACCAGGCGGAAACCGTGCTGCTGCGACTGCTTCGCGGTGCAGGCACTCGCGGCCTCGCGGCGATGCGTCCGAAGCGCGGCATCGTGATTCGGCCGCTGCTCGGCTCGACCAGAGACGCTGTGCGCGCCTTTCTGCTCGAGCGCGGCATCAGCGCGCTGCACGACGCGTCGAACGACGACCGCTCGATTCCGCGGAACCGTGTTCGCGCCGAACTCCTGCCGCTGCTGGCGGCGCGCTTCAACCCACGCATTGTCCAGACGCTGGCACTCGCCGCCGATCTCGCTCGCGAAGACGAGGCGTACTTCCAGCCGATCGTCGACGCCTGGATTGCGGCGCACGTGACACGTCCCCGGGCAGGCGTGACACACATCAACCGCGAGGCTCTTGCGGCGCTGCCGACAGCTGTAGCCTGGCGGGTGCTGCACGTGCTGATGCGCGAAGCCGCCGGCGGCCGGGCGGTGTCCAAGATCCATGTCGCCCTCGCGTGGGAGCTGGTGATGGAGCGAACCTCGGGATGGGACGGTCCATACCATCGCCTGGAACGCCTTGGCCCCGACGTCGTCTTAACCACTAGGCCCGCAGGATCCACCGGTCGTCCGAGACCGGCCGGTGGTCCGCGGGTTCCGGCTTTCAGCCGTGTTCTGCCGGTTCCGGGCGAGGTCATCCTGCCTGAAGCCGGGTGGACCGTGTCGGCCGAAGTTGCTGAGCTGGTTGAACATCTGCCTCCGGGCGATTGTTCGACGGCACTGGTGCCGAAAGACAGACTTGGCGCCGCGGTGATGGTCAGGAACCGACGGGCTGGAGACCGACTTCGCGTCTCCGACGTCGGACACAGGAAGCTGCAAGACCTGCTGGTCGACCGGAAGGTACCCCGCGAGTTGCGGGACCGGGTACCGATCGTGACCGACCAGACAGGCCGCATCGTATGGGTGGCAGGGCTCGCGATCGACCAGGACTTTCAGGTGAATGACCCTGCGCAAGCCGTGGTAATCTTGAGACTTAAGGCTGTGGGAGGCTCGTCTTGAATTCGACTTTGAAGAGCGTGTTGTTCTGGGTGGGGCTCGTCGTAGCCGCCGTGCTCATCTGGAACTTCGCCACCAGATACGAGACGCGCGACCACCAGCTCACTTTCAGTGAGTTCATGTCTGCGGTCGACAGCGGCACTGTGCAGCGCGTCGTCATCACCGGACAGGAAATTACGGGCACCACCAAGGACAGCCCGAATCAGACATTCCGGACGTATGCGCCGACCCAGTACGACGGGCTGGCCAACAAGCTGATCGATCGCGGCATTGCCGTGCAATCGAAGGAACCCACTGTCAGTCCGTGGGCGTCACTCCTGTACACCTGGGCGCCGTTCCTCGTGATGATCGGCTTCTGGGTGTTCTTCATGCGCCAGATGCAGAGCGGCGGCAACAAGGCGCTGTCGTTCGGCAAGAGCAAGGCGAAGCTGTCGTCGAGTTCGCAGAAGAAGGTCACGTTCAAGGACGTGGCGGGTGTCGACGAAGCCAAGGAAGAACTGCAGGAGATCATCGAGTTCCTGAAGGAACCGCAGAAGTTCCAGAAGCTTGGCGGTCGCATTCCCAAGGGTGTGCTGCTGATGGGACCTCCCGGAACCGGCAAGACCCTGCTGGCGCGCGCCGTCGCGGGTGAAGCCAACGTTCCGTTCTTCTCGATCAGCGGTTCCGACTTCGTCGAGATGTTCGTCGGTGTTGGTGCATCGCGCGTCCGCGACCTGTTCGAACAGGGCAAGAAGAACGCGCCCTGCATCGTGTTCATCGATGAAATCGACGCCGTCGGACGTCACCGTGGCGCCGGCCTTGGCGGCGGACACGACGAGCGCGAACAGACGCTGAACCAGTTGCTCGTCGAGATGGACGGCTTCGAATCGAACGAAGGCGTCATTCTTGTCGCCGCAACCAACCGTCCCGACGTGCTCGACCCCGCGCTGCTTCGGCCCGGTCGTTTCGACCGTCGCATCGTCGTCAACCGTCCAGACGTGAAGGGCCGCGAAGGCATCCTCAGCGTCCACACACGCAAAATTCCGATGGCCGACGATGTGGATGTGTCGGTGCTGGCGCGAGGCTCAGCGGGCTTCTCTGGTGCCGACCTCGCGAACCTCGTGAACGAAGCGGCGCTCAACGCCGCGCGTTACAACCAGAAGACCGTGCGCATGCACGACTTCGAATTCGCGAAGGACAAAGTCCTGATGGGTTCGGAGCGCCGCTCGATGATCATCAGCGACGCCGAGAAGCGCATTACGGCTATTCATGAAGCCGGTCACGCGCTGCTCACCGTGTTCCTGCCGCATGCGGATCCGATCCACAAGGTGACGATCATCCCGCGTGGCATGGCGCTCGGCTTGACCATGCAGCTGCCGACCGACGAGAAGCACAACTACTCGCGCGACTACCTGCAGGATCAGATTGCGATTCTCCTCGGCGGCCGTATCGCCGAAGAGATCACGATGAACAGCCTGACCACGGGTGCCGGCAACGACCTCGAGCGCTCAACCGAGATGGCGCGCAAGATGGTCTGCGAGTGGGGCATGAGCGATCAGATGGGACCGCTCACCTTCGGCAAGAAGGAAGAGCAGATCTTCCTCGGCCGCGAGATTGCGCAGCACCACGACTACAGTGAAGACACTGCGGTCAAGATCGATCAGGAAGTGAAGCGCTTCGTCACCGCCAACTACGAACGCGCCCACCAGATCCTGTCCGAGCACAAGGACGTGCTGCTCAAGATGGCCGACGCCCTGCTGGCGCGCGAAGTGCTCGACGCCGAGCAGGTGCGACGTCTGTGCGCGGGTCTGCCGATCGACGATCCACGCCCAACACCTCCGGTCGCCGTGGCGCCAGAAGAGGAGTCGCGGCCCCGGGTGAAGGAGCGCGCGCCTCTCGTGCCCTCGCTCAACAAGCCAATCACGCAGGAATAAGACCTGCCGGCGGAACCAGGCAACACAGGTCGAGCCGGCCAGCTCGACTCCACCGTGTTTCCGCCGCGTTCGTCCTACCGTGTGTCTTTGCCGACCGGCGAGTTGATCCTTGGGGATCGACCGCTGGTCGTCGGCATCCTCAACGTCACTCCCGACTCATTCGCTGACGCTGAACACCTGCACGCCGAGCGCGCCGTTGCGGCTGCTCTCGCCATGCAGGCGGCCGGCGCCGACATCATCGACATCGGCGGTGAATCCACCCGACCGGGCGCCGAGCCCGTGTCCGAGGCGGAAGAACTGCGCCGCGTGATGCCGGTGCTTCGCGCGCTGCGTGGACAGCTCGCCGTGCCGGTGTCCATCGACACGTACAAAAGCGGTGTGGCGCGCGCCGCGGTCGGCGAAGGTGCGTCCATCGTCAACGACGTCAGCGGGCTGCAGTACGACGCAGTGATGGCGTCGACGGTGGCCGATCTCGGAGCCGCACTTGTGCTGATGCACACGCGTGGACGTTCTGCCGATATGTACGCGCGTGCGGTCTACGACGATGTGGTGAGTGAGGTGACGGCCGAACTCCGTGCCGGAGTGGAGGCCGCTGAACGCGCCGGCATCGAACGTGCGCGGATCATCGTCGATCCCGGAATCGGGTTTGCTAAACGTGCCTCACACAGCTATGTTTTGCTGGCCAGCCTGGCACAACTGTCTGTGAGCCTCGAGCGGCCCGTGTTGGCAGGTCCTTCGCGGAAATCGTTCATGCGAGAGGCGCTCGCCGACCGACCGCCCGCCGAACGCGACTGGGGCACGGCCGCTGCCGTGACGGCCGCAGTGCTCGGTGGTGCGCACCTGATTCGCGTGCACGCCGTACCGGAGATGGTGCAGGTCACGCGTGTCGCCGAGGCGATTCGCCAGCACGGAGCCTTCGACAAGATCGGATCGACACCCCTGTGAACTGGACACGGTTCGACGCATTGCTTCGGCGACCGCCAATCGGCTGGTGGGATGTGCTCGACATCCTCGTGGTGTCGATCCTCATCTACGAAGTACTGAAGCTGATTCGCGGCACTCGCGCCGTGCAGATGGCTGTCGGCGGTGGACTGGTCGCGGTCCTGTTCTACGGTTCGCGGTCGCTTCACCTCGATACGGTGAATTGGCTGATCCGCAACATGTTCGGCTACTTCGTCTTCGCCTTCATCGTTCTGTTCCAGTCGGACATCAGGCGGGCGCTGGCGCACTTTGGACGCGCACCGTTCTTCAGGTATCTGGCCAAGGCCGAAGCGCGCGAGGAAACCATCGAGGAACTCGTCGTGGCGGCGGGCATGCTTGCCGGCCAGCGTGTGGGCGCGATCATCGCCATCGAACGGCAGATTGGTCTGCGCAACTACATCGAGGGCGGCATTCCGCTCGATGCGACGCTGACCTACGATCTCATCGTCAGCATCTTCCAGCCTGCGTCGCCGCTGCATGACGGCGCGGTCATCGTGCAGGAAGATCGTGTGGCAGCGGCGGCGTGCTTCCTTCCATTGACGGTCAATCCAAAGCTCAGTAAGGAACTCGGCTCGCGTCACCGCGCCGCGATCGGGCTCACGGAAGAGAACGATTCGGTGTCCATCGTCGTGTCCGAGGAGTCCGGCAAGATCTCGATCGTCGTCGATGGACAGATCGAGCGCGGTCTCACCATTGACGCGTTGCGCTCCCGGCTCCGCACGCTCGTCATGAACAAGCGGACGCGCGTCGCCCAGGCGGTGAGCGCATGAGGGCCCCCTGGCCCTTCGGGCATCTGGGATTGAAGGCGTTGTCGGTCGCCTTCGCGGTGCTGTTGTGGCTCTTCGTGTCGGGCGACGAGACGGTTGAGCGCGGACTCCGAGTGCCGCTCGAATTCCAGCAGTTTCCCGAAGGCATCGAGATGACCGGCGAGCCCCCGTCGCTGGTCGACGTTCGCATCCGAGGCGCATCTGCGGCGCTGTCGCGACTTGGTCCCGGAGACGTCGTCGCGCAACTCGATCTGAAAGCTGCACGTCCGGGGCGTCGTTTGTATCAGGTGTCGCCCGAGCAGGTGCGTGTGCCGTTCGGCATTCAGGTCGTCCAGGTGACGCCGTCGACTGTGGCGCTCGGTTTCGAGACGACGATCTCGAAGCAGGTGCCGGTGGTGCCGTCACTCGACGGCGACCCGTCGCCGGGATACGTCGTGGGTTCGATCAAGGTTGATCCGGCTGTCGTCGAGGTCGTCGGTCCGCAGAGTTCGGTGGCACGCGTCACCGAGGCGGTGACCGAACCCATCTCGGTCGGCGGGGCTCGCTCGACGGTGCTCGACGCGGTGACGATCGGCTTTGTCGATTCTGCGGTTCGCCTGAAGGTGCCCGGCCGTGCGCAGGTGCGCATTGAGGTGATTCCAGGTCCCGTCGAACGCACCGTGCGGCTGCGTCCCGTGCACCTGCTGAATCTCGGAAGCAACCTGGTCGCTCGTGCGACACCGACAGCGGTGGACGTTGTGCTGCGAGGCACGCGCGACGGTGTCAACGGGGCCAGCCCCGAGGATGTATCCGCATCGGTTGATTTGTCAGGGTTAGGCGCTGGCGACTACACCCTGCCGGTTCGCGTCGACAGTCCGCAGCGGGCGGGCGTGGCGCGCATTCTTCCCGCGACCATTCAGGTGAACATCAGCAGTGGCAAAGACTGACGCAGCTCTCGTGACCCGCCTCTTCGGAACTGACGGCGTTCGTGGCAAAGCCGGCACGTTCCCTCTCGACCACACCACGGTTCGCCGCCTCGGTGCCGCACTGGTGCGTGCGCTGCCGCACGGAACGGAGTCGCCGCACCTGCTGATTGGCCGCGACACGCGCGAGTCTGGTGACTGGATCGAGGCGGAACTGGCGCACGGCGCCGGCGGAGAAGGCGCGTCGGTCACCAGCGTCGGTGTCGTGCCGACGCCGGCCGTGGCGTATCTCACGCGCGCCAATGCGGAGTACGACGCAGGCGTTGTGATCTCGGCGTCGCACAATCCGTTCGAAGACAACGGCATCAAGGTCTTCTCGGGGCGCGGCGAGAAATTCACCGAGAAGGTCGAGCGCGAAATCGAAGCGATCGTTGCGGACGCGTCGTGGTCGACCCGCGACGGTTCACCCGAAGAAGTGCAGGGTGCCGAGCTAGTGAACGACTACCTCGATCATCTGCGAGCCGTGCTTCCGGATCCGTCAGTCTTCAAGGGCTTCAAGCTCGTGATCGACTGCGCCAATGGCGCCACGACGCCGGTGGCGCCGGGGTTGTTCCAGAGCCTGGGGTTCGACGTCACCGTGATTGGCAACGAGCCAGATGGCCGCAACATCAACCTGGCGTGCGGCTCGACGCACCCAGAGGGATTGGCCAGGGTGGTGGTCGAACAGGGTGCGCAGATGGGCGTTGCCTTCGACGGCGACGGCGACCGCGCGATTTTCGTCGACCACAAAGGCCGCGTCGTCAACGGCGATGCCGTGCTGCTCATGTGCGCGCGCTACCTGCAGCGTGAGAACCGCCTGCCGGGCAATGCGATCGTCGCCACTGTGATGAGCAACATCGGTCTCGAGCTGGCCCTCAAGCACTCGAACATCAGCATGGTGCGCACGCCGGTTGGCGACAAGTACGTGATGGAGGAGATGCTCGCCAAGGGCATCGCGCTTGGCGGCGAACAGTCCGGTCACGTGATCTTCTCGGAGTACCTGTTCACCGGTGACGGCCTGTGCTCGGCGCTCAACGTGCTCAAGGCCGTGAGTGCCAGCGGCCGCACACTCGCCGATCTCGCCGACGACCTGGTCAACTACCCGCAGGTGCTGTTGAACGTGCGTGTGCGCGAGAAGGTAGACCTGAGCACCGTGCCTGCCTGTGCCGAGGCCATCGCCCGCGTCGAATCGCGTGTGGCAGGTCAGGGCCGTCTGCTCGTGCGGTATTCGGGCACCGAGCCGCTGCTGCGCGTGATGCTCGAAGGTCGCGATCAGGACGAGATCAAGGCGTGGGCGCAGGAAATCATCGACGTGGTCACACGAGAACTGGCGTAACCATCTTCAATCTGAAATCTCCAGGGCCCCATGATCCGACTGTCGGTGAACGTCAACAAGGTCGCGACGCTGCGAAACTCGCGCGGTGGTACCGAACCGCGCGTGCTCGATGCCGTGGACGTGTGCCTGGCAGCTGGCGCCCGCGGCATCACGGTGCATCCCCGCGCTGACGAGCGGCACATCACGCCGACCGACGTCCGTGAGATTGCCGCGAGGCTCGAGTCGATGCGGCCGGGCGTCGAGTTCAACATGGAAGGCGATCCGCGTCCTGACTTCATCGAGCTGGTGCACCAGATCCGGCCGGAACAGTGCACGATCGTGCCGGTGATGCCGGGTGAGATCACCAGCCAGGCAGGGTGGACGCCCGGGCCAGAGACCGATCGCTTGCCCCGGGTTATTGCCGATATGAAGGCGAAGGGCATTCGGGTCAGCGTGTTCGTAGACCCCACCGAGGCGGCCATCGACCTGGCGCACGCCGTCGGCGCAGATCGCGTCGAGCTCTACACCGAACCGTTCGCGCGGGCCTTCGAGCGCGGTCGCGTCGATGCCGACGCATCATTTGCGACCTACGCGGCGGCTGCCCGTCGCGCACGAGCGCATGGACTCGGCGTGAATGCCGGGCACGACCTCGACCTCCACAACCTCGCGCTCTTCAGACAGCTTCCGCATCTCGACGAGGTGTCGATTGGGCACGCCATCATGTCGAGAGCGCTGTTTCGCGGTCTCGAAACCGTCGTACGCGAGTATCTGACGCTGCTCGCCTGATTCGCTGCGCCTCGACACCTGCCCGCGCCGGGTTGGCACAGGCAGAACGTCGCCGTCGGAATGCCTCGGGCGACTGGGCCCGGACGCGAGGATGCCCGCCAGCGCCGTTGGCAATTGACGTGGGGTATGATCGCCAGACGTTCCCATGAAGCCTGACGCGATCGCGACCGGCATAGCCGGCATTGTTTTCGGACTGATTGCCGGCTGGATCATCGGCAGCCAGCAGTCAGCATTCGGCACGGCCAGTGTGGCCGCCCCCACCGCTGCCGTGGCTCCGGCTTCTGCGCCGGCTGGTTCGTCGGCGCCTGCCGCCGCCGTACTCGATGAGAACAAGGTCAAGGCGCTGAGCACGGTTGCTGCGCAGCAACCGACCAACGCGCAACCACGCATCGAACTCGGCAATCTCTACTTTGACTCCGAGCGCTATTCCGATGCCATCAAGTGGTACGGCGAAGCGTTCTCGCTGAATCCGAAGGATGTCAACGTCAGCACCGACCTTGGCGTCAGCTACTACTACACGAATCAGCCGGACCGCGCGCTCTCGCAGTTCGACGAGTCGCTGAAGATCGATCCCAAGCACACGAAGACACTGCTGAACGTCGGCATCGTCCGCGCGTTCGGCAAGCAGGACCTGCAGGGGGCTGAGCAAGCCTGGCAGCGCGTGATGGAGCTCGACCCGAGTGGACCGGAAGGTCAGGCGGCGAAGCGCGCGCTGGATAGCCTGAAGTCGGCGCATCCAGGAGGGACGCCCGCCGGCAAGCCGGGCGCCTGAGCCGGCGATGGTCCGCTTTCTCCTGCTCTCGATTCTGCTGACGCTCGCGCTCCGCGCCTTGAACCGCCTGTGGAGCGGCGTCATTCGAGGCATGCAGAGTGAACCGCGAGAGTCCGGTCCATCGCGCGGCACGTCCACCATCTCGAAAACCAGCGTGCACATGGAACGCGATCCGGTCTGCGGCACCTTTGTCGTGCCCGAACGGGCCGTTGCGTTGACGACCCGGAACGGACAACTGCATTTCTGCTCGGCAGAGTGCCGCGATAAATACCGCGAGAACTCCGCGTCCATGCCCGCGCACGGCCGAACCGCATGACTCCCGAGTCGCAGCTGCGCGCCGACATCGTCGAGGTCGGCCGACGCATGTACGCGCGTGGATACACGGCGTCCAACGACGGCAACATCAGCGTGCGGCTTGGCGACGACCGGCTGCTCATGACGCCCCGCAGCGTGTGCAAGGGGTTCATGACGCCCGACATGATGTGCATCACCGATCTCGACGGAAAAAAGGTCGCCGGCGATCGCGACCCGTCGTCCGAGATGCTGATGCACCTCGAGGTCTATCGACAACGTCCGGACGCGCGCGCGGTCTGCCACGCCCATCCGCCCATTGCGACCGGCTTCGCGGTGGCGGGCATTCCGCTCGATCGCGCCGTGCTCGCCGAGGTGCTGACGACGCTCGGCAGCATTCCGATTGCGGAGTACGCCACACCGTCCACCTCCGAGCTTCCTGCGGCGGTTCGCAAGTACGTGAAAGCGCATGACGGCATGCTGCTCGCGAACCACGGTGCTCTCACGCTTGGTACCGACCTCTTCTCGGCCTATTACAAGCTCGAGACGATCGAACATTTCGCGAAGATCAGCCTCGTCGCCCGCATGCTGGGTCGCGAAAACCTGATTGCGCGCGAAGAGGTCGACCGTCTGCAGGGGCTGCGCAGCAACTACGGCATCAAGGCGCCAGCGCCGATTTGTCCGGATCCATCGGTCATTGGAGATCTGCTGGGCGGATCCGACCCGGTGACCTGTCAGATCGTTCAGGCACCGGCGGGTGATGGCCGTAGCCGCCTCGTGCCCGACCCCGTGGTGCCAGGGATGCCGCTGCCGAACGCCAGCGTCCCACCTGAACCGGATGGGGACGAGGAAATTCGGTTAACATACCGCGAACTCTCCGCGCTCATCGAGGACGCCATTCGGAGCCTCAAATGACACGCGACATCGAAGATTGAAGACTTAAGATTGAGGATTGGCATTGAAGATTGGCAGCAAATCTTCAATCTGAAATCTTCATCTGAAATCTCTGGAGACGCTGATGGGTGAGGCACTTGGGATGGTCGAGACGAAGGGCCTGGTCGCAATGATCGAGGCCGCGGACGCCATGGTGAAGGCGGCGAACGTCAACCTGGTCGGCTGGGAAAAGATTGGCGCCGGCTACGTGACGGCCATCGTGCGCGGCGATGTGGCGGCCGTGAAGGCCGCGACTGACGCAGGTGCTGCAGCCGCACGCCGGGTCGGCGAGCTCGTGTCGGTGCACGTCATCCCGCGCCCACATGCGAACCTCGAAGCAGTGCTTCCGATCGGCAAGCCGAGCACGAAGGCCTGAGGTCGGGTGCTTCTCGCAAAGATCGTCGGCACGGTCGTCGCCACACGAAAAGACCCGCGCCTGGTCAGCTCCAAGCTGCTGGTCGTGCGGTCTGTGGACCCGAAAGGGAAGCAGGAAGGCGCCTATCTCGTCGCGGTTGACACCGTGGATGCGGGCGTCGGCGAAACCGTGCTCGTCGTCAGCGGCAGTTCGGCACGCATGGCCTCCGGTCTGAAAGACTGCCCGGTCGATGCGGCCATCGTCGGCATCATCGATACCGTCGAAGTGTCGTCCTGACATGCAGCTCGCGCGTGTCATCGGCACCGTGGTCGCAACCCGTAAGGACGAAAACCTCAACGGCATCACGCTCCTCATGGTGCAGCCGCTGACCGCCGACCGTGAACCAGCCGGACGACCGCTGGTTGCCGTCGATGCCGTTGGCGCAGGCGTTGGCGAGGAAGTGTTCTTCGTTCGAGGCAGGGAAGCGAGCTTCCCGTTCTATCCGGTCGAGGCTCCCGTGGATGCCGGCATCGTTGGCATCGTCGACCACTGGCACGTGGGATAGTTCCGTGCTCCACCAAGCACCAGGAACCAGAAACCATCGCCGGTCTGGTTCTTACCAACTCACGAAGGCTCTGTGCAGATAGCACGCGTCGTCGGGACCGTCGTCTCGACCCAGAAACATCGGAAGTTCGAGGGTGCCAAGCTCCTGCTCGTGCAGCCGCTGAATCTCGACGACTCGGCACGCGGCTCGACGCTGCTGGCAGTCGACGGCGTGGGGGCTGGCGTCGATGAGAAAGTGCTGATCGTGCTTGAAGGCCGTGCCGCTGGCGAAGCGCTCGGCAAGAAAGCCGCTCCGGTTGATGCCGCGATCATCGGCATCATCGATCGTGTGGATGTCGATGGAGATCACTGAACAGGAAATCAGGGCGATGATCCGCGGCGCTATCGCGCGCCATCAGAGCGGAGCCCATCCGGTCGACCTCGCTCCCCCGGCTCCGCCACCGCCGGCCGGTCCGTCGCGGCAGCACGGCAGTCACGCGCTGTTCGTCGTGGCCTCGGTCACCGACGGCGAGTGCGTCATCGAACCGTCCCAACGCTGCGATCACTGCGGCTACTGCAAGTCACTCGGTCACTAGTCCGTTCCTCCGCGGCACCGCCATGAATATCTTCGTCACGCGCAAGCTTCCGGCGTCGGTCATTGCGAAGCTCGAGTCCGTCGGCTCCGTCGAGGTCTACAGCGGAGAAGGCACGATTACTCCCGAAGCACTGCGAGCGGCGGTCGTGGGTAAACACGGCCTGGTGACCATGCTCACCGAACGGGTGGACGCGGCGCTGCTCGATGCCGGCACGGACCTGAAGGTCGTGGCCAACGTTGCCGTCGGCTACAACAACATCGACGTGGCTGCCTGCCGCGCACGCGGTGTGGTCTGCACCAATACGCCCGATGTGCTGACGGAGTCTGTCGCGGACTTCACGTGGGCGCTGATTCTCGCGGTCACACGCCGTCTGTCAGAGGGAGAACGCGTCGTTCGCCGCCACGAGTGGAAAGGCTGGGCGTTCGACTACATGCTCGGCACGGAGCTTCGCGGGAAACAGCTCGGTCTGGTCGGCCTGGGTCGCATCGCCAAGGCTGTTGCTGCCCGTGCCGGCGTGTTCGGTATGCGCGTCGCCTACTCCTCGCGGAGTGAGGCATCGCTGCCAGGCGCCGAGCGCATGTCGCTCGATCAGCTCCTCGTCACCTCAGACGTGCTGTCGCTGCACGTGCCGCTGACACCCGAGACCACGCACCTCATCGACAAGAAGGCGCTGGCGCGTATGAAGCGTTCCGCCTACTTGATCAACACCGCTCGCGGTCCCGTGATTGACGAAGAAGCGCTCGCCTGGGCGCTGCAGCAGCGGCTCATCGCCGGCGCAGCCCTCGACGTCTACGAGCGCGAACCCATCATTCATCCCGACCTGTTCCCGCTCGAGAACGTGCTGCTGGTGCCGCATCTTGGCAGCGGCACCACGGAAACGCGCACGGCCATGGCCGACCTCGCCGTCGACAACGTCGTCGCCGTGTTGAGCGGCCGGTCGCCCATCACGCCAATTCCCTGATGGCCAGACGCGCGCGGCGGCCGACCAACGTCGAGGCGGTCATGCGTGCGCTGTCGCGCGCCATCACCGGGCTCGAACTGCCGGCCATCGAGAAGATCTCCGAGAGCCAGCAGGACAACCCGTTCCAGGTGCTCATCGCCACGCTCCTGTCCGCACGCACGCAGGACGCGACCACACTCGCCGCGTCCACGCGGCTGTTTGCCGTCGCACCGACCCCGGACACGATGGTGAAGCTCTCGGTGCGACAGCTCGAGACGCTGATCAAACCAGTCAGCTTCTTTCACACCAAGGCTCGGCACGTGAAAGCCACCTGCCAGCTGCTGCTCGACGAGTACGACGGCAAGGTGCCCGGCACGATGGACGAACTGCTGCGGTTCCCCGGCGTTGGACGCAAGACCGCGAACCTGGTGCTCATCCTCTCGTTCCGCAGTCAGCAGAACATCTGCGTCGACACGCACGTGCACCGCATCTCGAATCGACTTGGTTGGGTGAAGACGCGTACGCCTGAGGAAACCGAGCACGCGCTGTACGCGGCCACCGACCGCGTGTGGTGGCCGCACATCAACCTGTATCTCGTGACGTGGGGACAGAACGTGTGCCGACCGAACTACCCGCGATGTGAGGGCTGTGTGGTGCGAGGCCAGTGTCCACAGATCGGCGTCACGGTCGTGTCGAAGACACCCGTTGCGCAGAGCCTCGCCTCATGAAGACGACCGGCCGCACAATGATTCGCCTCGCGCTTGCCGTGGTCGCAGCGATTGCCGTTGGCGTGTTCGCGCTCGGTGCGTGGCGTCCCTTGTCAGCGCAGCGATCGCCAGCGCCGATCATCGTCGTCGAGACCACACAGGGCACCTTCGCGTTCGAAACCTATCCGCGTGAGGCGCCGGTGTCGGTGGCGCACATCGTGTCGCTGGTGAAGGGCGGGTTTTACGATGGGCAGCGCGTGCATCGCGCCATTCCGGGCTTCGTGGCCCAGTTCGGCGACCCGCAGACGCGCGATCTCGACAAGCGCAGCGTGTGGGGCCGCGGTGATCAGGCCTCGAGCGGTTCGCCGATTGGCGTCGGCGAGGTGAGCCTGAAGCGCAAGAACGTGGCGCTGGCCGTCGGCCTGGCGCACGCCGGTGAACCGGCGAAAGCCGACAGTCAGCTGTACATCACGCTCGACGCACGACCCGAACTCGATGGACAGTACGCCGTCATCGGTCATGTCATCGAGGGGCAGGACGTGCCTGCGCGGCTGCAGGTTGGCGACCAGATCACCAAGGTGTCAGTGCGGGAATGAACGTGGGGGCGCCCACTCCCGCACGAACCGTGCGATGCCTTGCTGGTCGAACGAGGTGTTACGCGGCGAGTGGCAGCTTCTGCGTGTCTGTCGCGGTGGTCGAAGCCGATGCCGGCGACTGCGAATTGCTCGATGCGTTGGTGCCGGTCTGGCTAATCGACGTGTAGCTGCGAATCGCCACTGACACCACTGTCACGCTGAAGTACGACGCGCTGGAAGGCGATGCGCTCGAAGGCGACGTCGTGTTCCCGTTGGTGGCGAGACCTGCCGGGGCACTGGCCGGAGGCACCACCGGCGGTGGCGGATCCTGCACGGCCCCCTGCGCGTTCTGAGAGGTCTTGCCGAGCGCCGCCGAGAGTTCGTCCTTGGTGATGTTGCCATCGCCATTCCCGTCAACGGCATCGAACACGCGCCCGAGCGCCCGGTCCAGCCGTCGACCGCCGCGGTGATCGTGATCGCCATGGCGCACGCCGTCGGCATGCTCTCCCCGTCGACCCTGGCGGAGAAGCGCCTTCGCGCCGGCCTTGAACTCGTCTTCCGTGACAGCACCGTCCTGGTCGGCATCGAGCGCATTGAAGAGCGCCGCCGCCCCGTTGTCGCTCGACGACTTGGCTGCGGATGCCGACGTGGCGGAGACGTAGGTCGCAGACACTGTCGTGAATGACGCATTCACCGTCGTCGTGGTCTGCGGCGACTGCGCGTTCTGCGCAGGCGCTGCGTCCTTGTTGCTGGTGGTAGCCGCCTGTGCGGTGGCTTCGGGCGACAGCGAGACCGTATCGGTCGGCTGAGACGCAGTCGATGCCGGACTTGTGGACGCCTGCGATGTCGCAGAGAACACGTTGACCCGGAACGAACTGTACGAGAGGGACTGATACGACGTGAGCTGTGGCCCGTTGTTGTTGACTGTCACGCGAGACCTCGATGTGCGACCGACGCAGTGGCTATGTTCGACTCCACGCCGTAATCGGCACCAGTGCGGTGCGCTTGACTGGTTTTGTTAGTCGCACGCCAGAACCGTCAGTACCGTGACGGTCGCGAGCCCGAGCCGTGGCTGTCGTGTGAAGTCGCGCGCATCGTCACGCGACGAGTCATGGGCACAACGCAATGAGCCGCCGCATAATGAAAGCAGCGCGTGCCGGCCGGCGGCTCGACGTCGCTCTCCAGATGCGACGCTCGCGTGCCCTGTCGACACGTGCTCTGACACGGGCGCCCGTTTGGAGTCTGTGATGCTCGCGTGCGCGAGCTTCACGGAGGTCTTGATGAAGAACACGGTTGACTCGCCGCCGTTTCGAGACTCGCGTGTCGACTTGCGGGTTCGTCGCTTTGTCGTGATGAGCGCCGTGTGCCTGGCGTTGCTGACGCCGGCTGTCGCGCACGCGGCACCAGCGGAGGACGCGTCAACCCTCGAGCGTTCGAACTGGGTCTCCATGCTGTGGGGATCGCCTCAGCGCTCGACCATGTATGCCGGCATGTGGACGCGGCACCTTCATCATGGCGGCGTCGATAACAATCGGCTGGGCGCCATCACCTACCGCGGCTATTTTGCCGGCACCTTCATCAACTCCTACCATCGCCGCAGTTACGCCGTTGGCATCGAGCGCTCAGTGCGAACGGGAGTTCTCGGTAGTGGGACGGAGTACGGCGTGGGCTACAGGGTAGGCGCCATTCACGGCTACGACAGCCGTTTGCTGCCTGTCGCAGGCAAGATTCCCGTGGTGCCCTTCGCGCAGGCCGTCGGTGACGTGTCGTGGAAGCGACTCGGCGTCGAAGGCACCTTTTGTGTGCGTGTCGTGACCGCTGGTCTCTTCGTTCGTTTCTGAACGACCAGTCGCAAGGCGGGAGACGTGCAAGGTGCGCCGTCGCGTGCGCCGTATCGCGAAACCTGCCCGCGTCAGCGCGGGCGCGTCGGCGTCAGCACGTAGTCATTCGTGCGGACGTTGACGATGCCGGCGAGGTCGGGGAACTGCGCAATGAACTCAGGTGGATAGTCACCGCGGACAGGCTCGCCGACCTGCTGCTTGATCATGGCGGCGTTGGCGACTGACTTGGCCGAGAAGTGATTGTTCGTGTAGAGATACGCCTTCTTCACGAGCTGTCTGGCCGCCTTGGCGGTGTCGCTGAACTCCTGCAGTTCGTCAGACGAGTAGAGGTAGTTGTAGCGATCTTCGCTCTTCTCGTGCGTCCACCACTGCGCGGCATTCCGCCCGTGCAGCCGCACGTAGTAGAACCCCTTCACGTTCGGCAGCCAGTTCTGTCGAATCGAGAACTTGAATTTCGGCTCATCGATCTGCACCCACGCGGCACCCGATGCATTCAGGATGTCGAGCGTCTCGCCAAAGGCGTCACTCCAGCTCGTATGTCGCAACTCCACCGCCACCTGATAGGACGACAACGCACGAAGCAGGTGGGCGATGTAGCTCTGCGACGCCGGGCTGCTCTTGAAGCTTGGCGGAAACTGCGCCAGCACGGGACCAAGCTTGCCGGCGGCGGCAAGCGGCTCGATGCCACGCTTGAACTCGTCGAGGTCTGCGAGTGATGGCGCGAGCAAGGTGCGTACGGCCTCGTCATGTCCCTCAGGCGCGTGCATGGCGCGGCGCAGCACCTCTTCGTACATCTTCGGGTGCGTGAACTTCTGGTACAGCTTGATCGCGAACTCGAAATCGCGCGGGGTGCGGGCCACCCAGGTGCTCGTGACCGACGCACGGGGTTGTCCGTAGAACGTGGAGTTCACTTCGACGGTATCGAAGTGCTCGGCGTAGAAGCTCAGTTCGTCGAAGCCCCTGGGGCGTTGGCCGCGGACCGGGTAGAACACGCCGTTCCACGTCCCGCGCCCGCTCGGGTAGTTCCAGCCGGAGGTGCCAACGCGCAGATCACCCACGCACGTAGAATAAGGGAATCAGCGATGCTCACGATCAACGAGATCTTCCACTCGATTCAAGGCGAGTCGCGCCGGGCAGGTGAGCCGTGCGTCTTCGTGCGCCTCACGGCCTGCGATCTGCGGTGCTCGTGGTGCGACACGGCCTACGCCTTCCACGAAGGTTCGAAACGCTCGCTCGACGACGTGGTCGCCGCCGTCGAACAGTACGGCTGCCCGCTCGTCGAGGTGACGGGGGGCGAACCCCTGCTGCAGGAAGACGTGTATCCGCTCATGGAGCGGCTGCTCGCATCGGGGCATACCGTGATGATCGAGACCGGCGGACACCGTTCGATTGCACGTGTTCCGACGGCCGTCCTCAAGATCGTCGACGTGAAGTGCCCGGGCAGCGGGGAACACGAACGCAACTGCTGGGAGAATCTCGACCTCGTTACCAACCACGACGAGGTGAAGTTCGTGCTGAAAGACCGCGCGGACTACGACTACGCCGTGGATGTCGTGCGTCGCCACAACCTCATGGGCCGCGTTGGCGCGGTGCATTTCTCGCCCGTGCACGGGGTGCTCGATGCGCGCGTGCTGTCGGAATGGGTGCTTGCGGATCGCTTGACGGTGCGCGTGCAGCTGCAGCTGCACAAGTTCATCTGGTCGCCCGAGACGCGGGGTGTCTGACATGAACGCGGTCCTGCTGCTCAGTGGCGGTCTCGATTCCTACACCGCCGGCGCCATCGCGCGCGCTGAAGGGTACACGCTGTACGCGCTGTCGATGCTGTACGGCCAGCGCCATGTGTACGAGATCGACGCTGCCAGACGCGTTGCGCAGTCGCTCGGCGTCGCGCGCCATCTCGAGTTGCCGCTCGACCTGCGGGCCATAGGCGGGTCGTCGCTCACCTCCGACATGCCGGTGCCCGAGATGCGCGACCTGTCGGCGACTGACATCCCGTCGACCTACGTGCCGGCACGCAACACGATCTTCCTGTCTCTCGCGCTTGGCTGGGCTGAAGTGCTCGGTGCCACCGACATCGTGCTTGGTGTCAACGCACTCGACTACTCCGGCTATCCCGATTGCCGCCCCGAGTTCATTGCGGCATTCGAGTCGCTGGCGAACCTGGCCACTCGGGCCGGCGTCGAAGGCGCACGGTTCCGCATTCACACGCCGCTCATCACGTTGTCCAAAGCCGACATCATTCGCAAGGGACTGGCGCTCGGGCTCGATTACGGGCTCACGCACAGTTGCTACAACCCCGACGTCACAGGACGTCCGTGCCAGCGGTGCGACAGCTGCCTGCTGCGCGCGAAGGGGTTTGCCGAAGCGGGCCTCGCGGACCCGGCGCTCTCGAACCCACGCTGAGCGGTCGGCTTCCCGTCCCAGGGCGGTCAACATGAGCTTGCGACCTTCCCGTTCTGCGGCGACACTGTGCCACCTCGCACACAATCGAGAGCTGAGTCGTGCGGAGCCGCCGGCTCCGTGGTGCGCGTGCTGACACGTCACGACAGCGGACAATCTCCGACAAGACACGAGAGGACGCGACTATGGGCGGCAATGCGACGCTGAACGCGGCAATTCGCGGTGTGGTGATGCAGGCAGTGATGGTGGCAATCGGAAAGTTCGTGCCGGCTATCGGACAGATGCCAAACTTCTATGCGATAGCGGGGACCGTGCTGGCAGCGCTCACGGGTGCCGTGTACGCGCGCATGGCGCCGGCCGCATCAACCGGCCAGGTGGCGACTGGCGGCGCGATTGCGGGTGGGAGCAGCAGCGTGATCGGTGGTGTGCTGGCCGTGGCGACAGGGCAGTGGCCGGGATTTCAGGCGCTGCAACTGCTCTTCCCGTTGATTTCCGGCGGAATCGGCGGCGGCGTCGGTGGTGTCCTCGGTCGCATGATGAAGTAGTCGCACGTGCCGACATCGTGTCGGCCGCTCATGAGTGGTACCGATGACCGAACGCCTGTATTACGACGATGCGAGCTTGTGCGCGTTCGATGCGAGAGTCCTTCGCGTCGAGACGACAGACGCTCGAACGTCCGTGTGGCTCGACCGCACGGCGTTCTATCCCACGTCGGGCGGCCAACCGTTCGACGTCGGCACCATCGGTGGCTCGACCGTCATCGTCGTCTTCGATGACGATGACGGCGAGGTTGTCCACGTCATCTCTGGTGCACCACCTGCGCTGGGCCTCACGGTGCGAGGCAACGTCGCGTGGGGTCGGCGCTTCGATCACATGCAGCAGCACACAGGTCAGCACCTGCTGTCTGCCGTGATCGAGCATCTGGTTGGCGCGCACACCGTGAGTTTCCACCTGGGTTCCGAATCGAGCACGATCGACCTCAATCGTGAGCTGTCGGTCGAGCAGCTGGCCAATGTCGAGGCGACGGTCAACGAAGCGATCTGGCGCAATCTGCCCGTCACCGTTCGTTACGCAAGTGAGGAAGAGGCACGGGCCCTGCCGCTGCGGAAGGAGTCCGCGCGGACCGGCACGCTTCGCCTGGTGAGCATCGAGGGCACGGACCTCTCGGCGTGTGGCGGCACGCACGTATCTGGCACAGGCGCACTCGGCCTGGTCAGCATCGTGTCGTGGGAGCGCTTCAAAGGTGGCCAGCGCCTCGAGTTCCTGTGTGGTGGACGTGCGCTCCGCCGCTTCCAGCAGTTGCGCGACACCGTCGCCAGTTCCATCAGGCTCCTGTCGGTACTCCCTGCGGACGTGCCCGACGCCATTGGACGTTTGCAGTCCGATCTGAAAGCGCAGGGGCGCGCGTTGACTGCCACGCAGACCGAACTCGCGAAGCACGAAGGGGTGGCGATGGCTGCCGAGGCTATCGCATCGCCGAGCGGGCGATATGTGGCCCGTGTGGTTGACGGCGATGCGCTGCGGGTGAAGGCGCTGGCGTCCGCCATCGTGAGTCAGCCCGGACACATTGCCGTTCTGGTCACCAGGACCAATCCGGCGCTGGCCGTTGTTGCGCGCGCTGCCGACGTGACGCTGCGCAGCGATCAGATCGTGGCAACGCTCGTGAAGCGCTTCAACGGGAAGGGCGGCGGAAAGCCAGACCTCGCACAGTGTGGCGGACTTCTCGGCGAACCCGACGACGTGTTGACCGCTGCGGTCGAAGCGCTCACCGCCTCACCGCAATAACGTCGCTGCGTCGCGTGCGCTGAGGTCACAGACCGCAGCACTTCTTGGTAGCGTGCAACCGACGATTGTGTTGCTCCGCGCACGTGGTGCAACCGCCTTTCCGTTGCTCGTTATACTGCGTCGTTCACTCGCGCTCGGCCAACTCGCCTGGGAGCCTACTGCATGAGCGACCTTCTTCATCGACGCACGTTCCTCCGCGCGGCGCTTGCCGCCAGCGCGACGTGGGCGACCACTGACATCCTGCAGGTTGAAGACGCCCTCGCGTGGGCGGCGCAGCAGCCGTCGCAGATTGTGAACCTGCCCGAGACCCGTGTGGTCAAGGCCGAGCGGTTCCTCGCGCTGGACGCCATGACGTCGCGCATCATCCCGTCGGTTGATGGCCGCCCCGGGGCGCACGAAGCCGGCGCTGCGTTCTTCATCGACCGGGCACTCGACACATTCAACAAGCGCCAGGCGTCCGCATACCTGAGCGGCCTGGACGATTTGAATCGGCGCGCCGCTGCAAAGCGTGGCCTCGACCAACGCGGCAAACCTGGTGCGGTGTTCTGGGGGTTGGAGGCGGCCGACCAGGATGCGATTCTGCGTGACATCGAGCGGTCCCCGTTCTTTCAATCCGTTCGTTTCGACACCATCGTCGGTACGTTCGCCCTTCCCACATGGGGCGGCAACCAGAGTCACGCCGGCTGGCAGCTTCTCGGGTTCGACCATCAGCCACGCTTTCAGCCGCCCTTCGGCTACTACGACGCCGAGATCGCGGGGAGAGGCTGACATGCAGTTACTCCCGCGACCAACCGTCCGGTTCCGTCCATCAGACATCGTCGACTTCGTCATCGTCGGGTCCGGCGCTGCCGGGGGCATCATCGCGAAGGAGCTTTCCACGGCCGGCTTCACCGTGGTTGTGCTCGAGCAGGGCCCGCGCGTCACGGAGACGCAGTTCGACCACGACGAGTTCGGCACGTTCATGCGGAGCAAGCTGACGAACGATCCGTCGACGCAGCCACAGACGTTTCGGCCCACCGCGCAGGACAAACCGGAGAAGAGCATCGCGCTGTTGTATGGGCGTTTGGTTGGCGGCAGCAACGCCCACTTCACGGCGAACTACTGGCGGCTTCGCCCGAGCGACTTCAACGAAGCGACCACGCTAGGTGCCATGCCTGGCACGGCGCTTACCGACTGGCCGATCAGCTACGACGAGCTCGAGCCGTACTACACGAAGGTGGACTGGGAGATCGGCGTCTCTGGCGAGCCCGGTCCTTTCGATCCGCGGCGTTCGCGTCCCTATCCAATGCCGCCGTTGCCCGTGAAGTCGTCCGGTGTGCTGATGGATCGCGGAGCAAGAGCGCTCGGCCTGCATTCGCAGTCCGCGCCGATGGCTATCAACTCGCAGTATTACAACGGCCGTCCCGCGTGTCAGCACTGTGGCTTCTGCCTGTTCTTCATGTGCGAGTTCCGCTCGAAGTCGACGTCGATGGCGACGATGCTGCCGCTGGCAGAAGCGACGGGCAAGTGTGAGATTCGCCCAGATAGCTACGTGGCGCGCGTCGAGATGGGGGCTGACGGCCGCGCAAGAGGTGTCAGCTACTTCGATGCGCAGAAGCGGATGCAGTTACAGCGCGCGAAAGCTGTGGTGTTGTGCGCGAATGGCGGTGAGACGCCGCGCCTGCTGCTGAACTCGCACACCGCACGCTTTCCGAACGGACTCGCGAACTCGAGCGGCATCGTCGGCAAGCACTTGATGTTCAACACCTACTTCGGTGTGAATGCGCAGTTCGAACATCCGCTGAACGAGCACAAGAGCGTGCAGAACACGCGCATCATCCTCGACTTCTACGAGACCGATCAGAAGCGCGGGTTCTACGGTGGCGGTGGTATCGACGCACGCTTCGGCAAATATCCGATCACCTTCGCGCTCAGCGGGCTTCCACCCGGTTCACCGACCTGGGGCGAAGGCTACGCACGTGCGCTTGCCGAGCAGTACACGCGCAGCATGTTCTTCGGCTGTCACGGCACCTCCTTGCCGCTCGAATCGAACAACGTCACGCTCGATCCGACGCTGAAGGATGCGTGGGGTCTGCCGTGCATGCGCGTCACCTACAAGGACCATCCGGACGATCTGAAGAACGCCGAGTTCCTCACCGGACACGCGATGGAGCTGGCCAAGGCGGCCGGTGCACTTCATGCCTGGCCAGAACCCGTGCAGCCGCAGACCAATGCCGTGCACCTGCTCGGCACGTGCCGCATGGGCAACGACCCGCGCTCGTCGGTCGTCGACAAGTTCAACCGCACGCACGACGTGAAGAACCTGTTCATCTGCGACGGCAGCAGCCTGGTGACCTCGACGCGCGGCCAGCCGACGATGACGATTTCGGCGCTCGCGTTCAGAGCTGGAGAGAACATTGCGGGGTTCGCGCAGCGCGGCGAGATCTAGGCGCGGCTCTGACGCAATCAGCCGCGCGTTCCTGGTTCTTCGTTCCTGGTTCTTGGTCCGCACTTGGTCCGTACTTGGTGCACGGTCCGACTCGGGCTTCTAACCGCAGAACGTTCTACGGTGCGACGGGCGTGCGCGAGAACTCTGCCAGCGCCACAACGATGGCGTCCATGATGCGGTCGATGTTCGCGGTGGGAATCCCGTACTGATTCGCAATCAGCGCGTAGGCGAGGGGTTCGCCGTCGCGCGTGGTCACGAAGCCGGCAAGCGCGCGTGCGTTCGTGAACGAGCCAGTCTTGGCCGTCGCGTTCCCCTCAGCCAGCGTGCCCTTCATGCGGCGTTCGAGCATGCCGGGTCGACCGGCAACCGGCAGCGTGGCAATGTAGGCCTCCCGCAGTCGCGCGTCAGAGTGGACGTGCGCGAGCACGGACGTGAGCAGGGCAGGGGTGACCAGGTCGTAGCGAGACAGCCCTGACCCATCGGCCATCACGAGCTGGTTCGCCTCGATCCCCCACGAGTCCAGCACTGAACGTATTACGTCACGTCCGGCGTCCGATGTTCCTCCAGCTCCGCGGAGACGACCGAGCGCATGCAGCAGCGTCTCCGCATACATGTTCTGACTGAGCTGCATGAGCGTGCTGGCGATGACCGGCAGCGGCTGCGATTTGTAGATGATGATGGCCGCGCTCGCGTCCACAGCGGGAGCATCACTGATGTCGTCGATGTCGACCGCCTGTCCGCGCACATCGATGCCTTCGGCGAGCAGCCCGGCGCGTGCGGCACTCACGAAGTACTGCGTCGGCGTCAACACCGACGTGAAGCGTGTGACCGGTACCGAATCGACGGGCACCGTGCCGCGCACATCGAAGATCGTGGTCAGCGGTGACGCGCTCACGTCGACGCTCGAACGCGAGCCGGCCACCGTGGTGGTAACGGTGCTCACGAGACGAAGCGGTGCGAAGGCGGGCCAGATGGTCACCGTTGCCGGCGCCTCAGCGCTGCCACCTGGCGTCACGATAACTTTGGCGACGCCTTGATTGAACTGCAGACCGCTGACTGGCGGCGAGTAGTCCTCCGCCATGTCGTCCCACATCCAGCCGCGGCCAAAACCTGAGTCCGCAATCGCATGGTCATCGCCGACGATGCGGCCGGTGATGGTGCGAACGCCAAGCGCCTTCAGCTGCGCAGCCCATGAGGCGAACACCGAGCTGGCCGTGCCGTCCCAGTCGTCCAGGCTCGGGTCGCCTGACCCGACGATGACCAGATCGCCGTTCAACACGCCGTTCGCGATCGGGCCAGCCGGCACCAACTTCGTCTCGAACGAGAAGTCCCAACCCAGTTGGTCGGCAGCCACTGCCAGCGTCACGGTCTTCATCGTGGACGCCGGCATCAGCAGCCGATGCGCGCCGACGTCCACGAGGGTGTCGGCCGACCTCAGAGAGCGAACCTCGAGTCCCCACGTGCCAGCGGCTAGCGACGGGTCGGCGAGCAGCGCATTGACCCGGGCGCGTAGCGCGTCTGTCGGTGTCTGACGCGGAAGCGACGCCGCGGGGTGTCCCGAACTGGCGCCAGGCGCCGAAGGCATCGTCGGTGGCGTTGCGCGCGTGCTTCGGCACGCGAACGATGCTGCGGCGAGCAGGCATGCGGCAGCAATCTGGATGAACCGATGGTGCAAGGCGCTGGAGGGTCTGAGTCGCTGTGAGCCAGAGAACGAGGCGGGGCGCGAAGACGAGAGTGCTGACGTGACCGACGGATGAACGGTGTTGCGCGCGTCTCGTTTCCCGCTCGCTTCACTCGCCGTATCGGTCACGCCAGCAACTCTCAGGTTCCTACTTCACCAATTCCTACTTGACCGCGGTTCCGGTGAAATCGTCGATGGACTTCAGCGCGTCGTCCAGCTTGGTCGGGTCGATCTTGGCTGCACCGGGGTCGTCGGTGCGGGCGGAGTAGGCGTCAGCCCCGCTCCTGGCCAACGTCACGCGCTCTTCCTTCTTGCCTTCGTCGAACTTCACGACGACGGTGGCAGCTGGTGAGTCGAGGCCGGTCTTGGTCTTCGCGTCCACGAAGCTCATGGCGCGAATGTCTGCGAGTGCGGCGACGAAGGCCTGGAACTTGTCCTTGTCAGGATCGGCGCCTGCCGGGCTGACACGCTTCCACGTATCCTGCGCGTTGTCGCCGGTGCCCTTGACCTTGTCGAACGCAGTGGTCTTGCCGTTGCGGGTGATCTCGATGTGCGTCACCGTGAAGGCGCGCATGTCGAACATCTCCTTGCGGCGGTAGTCGTCTGCGGCCTTCACGAGGTCGTCTGCGGCAGTTTGCTGAATCGTGTAGATGTCAGGCCGCGTGGCGTCCTTCACGTACACCGTGTCGTCGGACGCTTTGCCGCCGATGACGACTGACGTGCGTTCGGTGCCAAGGTGCAGGTTGACGACTGCCGCCGGTTTGTCGAGCCCGTATTCCTTCAACTGCTCGGGTGTGGCAGTCGCGCCAACGACCGACTTCATCTGTAGCGACTCGAGCGCTGTCACGAGACCATCAGCTGCCGACGTGTCAGCGCGGGCGACGACTGGCTTCGAGAGCGTCCAGTCGTTGTCCTTCTTCACGACTTCGAACGTCGTCGCGCCCTTCACGACATCGAAGCCGTCCACCTTGCCGCGGTCGAACGTCACGATGGCCTTGTCGCGCAGGTCGAACGTCGACTTGTTGAACGTCGTTTCGTGGAACTCGCCGATGAGCACCACGCGCTTGTCGCCGTCCTTGCGCGCGTACATGCTGCCGCCAGTCGTGGTCTTCTTGCCGATTAGCAGCTTGCCCGACGGGTTCGTGCCGGTGGACTTGAACGCCACCTCGAGGGCCGGCGCATCGAGGCCGTAGTCCTTCACGTCGGAGGGATTCTCGTCCACGACACGTGTGATTTCGATGCCCGACAGGCCGCTCGTCATTCCCGATGCATCGAGGTCTGACGCGCGGGCCTGCACTGGCGCCGTCATCGTCCACTTGTTGTCGACTTTCTTGAGCGTCGTCGTGTCGCCGGACTCCGACTTCACGGTGATCTCTTCGATCGCGTCCGACGACAGGCCGGGGAAGAGACGGTCGCGCTTTACGCCGGTCGAGTCGTCGGACTTCGACGCCACGAAGTACACGTAGGCGCCGAGGCCGATGAGAACGACGAGCAGGGCGAGCGTCGAGCGAAATCCGCGCATGCTAGCGCCTCCGCGCCCACGAGTAGATGCCGGTGCCAAACACGAGGCCCGGCACGATGAGCAGCGCCAGCCAGGTGATGTTGTTCTGCTGCGTTGCGGTGAGCGTCAGTCGGCGGTCGGAGGCTTCCTTGGCGCGAATCGAAATCAGGTTCTCCTGCTGCGACAGCCAGCCAACCACGTTCATGAACATGTCCTTGTTGCCCTGGATGCCCATGACGCCGTTCGACGCGAAATCGGAGTCGCCGAAGATGACGACGCGCGTTTCCGGCTTCGGCTCTGCGGTGGCGCCCGGCGGCGTGGCCGCGGCGTCCTTCGAGAAGCTGACGGCTGCACCAATCGTGATCGGGCCAGGCTTGTCGCCCTGGCCTTCGTCGAGCGTCACCTGACCGGTCGCAAGCGACTTGAGGTCGGCCTCGGCCCAGCTCTGGGGACTCGATTCAACGAACGGCGAGGCGATGTGGCCGTTGACGCCGCCCTGCACGATGCTCAGGCCGCGTGAAAGCGGATAGGCCGTCAGCACGGTGAAGCGCTGCGTGATGGGATGCGCCGGGTAGTTGGCGGCGATCGGCACCGAGGCATCCGCGCCGATCAAGCGACCCATGCCGCTCGCGTCCACTACCATCGTGTTGGTGACATCGACGCCCCACTCATGCGCGAGCGCGACAAGGTTGGTGAGCTCCGGCGAGTCCGCTTTGGCGGCCGGGTCGAGCATCAACATCAGCTTGCCGTTGTTCTCGAGGTACTTCTTGATCAGGTCCACTTCCGGCGGGAAGAAGTCCGTCTTCGGACCGGCAATCACCACGGCCGTCGCATCGTCTGGAATCTTGCTGGTCTGCGCGAGCACCAGCTTCTCGACGCCGTAGTTCTCGTTGGTCAGGTTGGTGTTGATGGACTGATAGCCGTCACGCTCACCCGAATTCGGGTCGCGTTCACCGTGGCCCTGCGTGAAGTAGATCTTGCGAACCTTGCCGCTCACCACCTTGATGATGGTGTTGGTGATGTCCTGTTCGGTGTTGGCCGTCGTGCGCTCGGAGCGACCCTTGTAGTTGAAGATCAACGTGCCGTACTGCTGCACGTTGTTCTGCTGCGCCACGGTCGGCTTCTTGTCGGGATCGACGTACTCCGTCGAGATCTGCTTGGAGACGTACTCGTACTCCTTCATGCGATCCCGGAACGTCTGGAACTGCGGCTCCTGCGCGAAGATCATCACCTGCAGCGGCGCATCGAGCTTCTGCACGATGTTCTTGCTCTGATCCGACAGGCTGAACTGACCCGATGCGGTCAGGTCCCACCGCTTGTTCTGCTTCTTGCCGATGTAGTTCACGGCGACGATGATGCCGAGCACGATGAGCAGGCTCGACGCGGCCAGTGTGCCGTATCGACCCGACCGGGTGCCGAAGAACCCGATGATCTCGCGCCACTGGCTGAGGACGTAGATGACGATGCAGGCGAGGCCGGCTTCGGCGAGGTACGAGGCGTAGCGCTCCTGGGCCGGAGCCCCGAAGCGGATGCCCACCGCCGCGATGACCAGTGCGATGCCGAGCCAGCTGATGATGTTGAAGATGCGATTCATTAGCCGCGCCACCGTTCAGTGTCGACCGACTTCGCCGTCAGGAAGAGGCCGAATGTAATCAGACTGAGGTAGTAGATCACGTGTGTGGTGTCGATCACGCCCTTCGAGAAGTCGTCGAAGTGCTCGATGATCGAGAGGTACGACGTCACGTCGGTGAACCAGCCCGTCGAGAAGCTGCCCAGCCAGCTGATGACCCACAGGAACAGGAACACCGAGAACGTAGTGATGTAGGCGACGATTTGATTCGTCGTCAGCGTCGAGATGAAGAGCCCCACCGACAGGAAGCTGCCACCGAGCAGCAGCAGCCCGAGATACGACGTGAGAATCGGCTTCCACTCCGGCTGCCCGTAGATGAAGAGCACCGCCATGTGCACGACCGTGACGGCGAGCATCACGCTGTAGAGCGCGAGCGCTCCGAAGAACTTGCCGAGAATGATTTCCCAGTCGGTGACAGGTGAGGTGAGCAGCAGTTCGATCGTGCCGCTGCGTCGCTCTTCCGAGTAGGTCCGCATCGTCATCGCGGGGAGGACGAAGAGCAGCAGAATCGTGACGTTCTGCAGCACCGGCCGCAGCATGTCCTGATTGATGTTGAGAACCTGCGCCCCCTGCATCGGGTTCACGTTCATGCCGGCACGCACGAAGTACTGCAGCATGACGGCGTAGAAGTAGCCGTAGAGCAACGCGAACAGGCCGATGACGACGTAGGCGATGGGCGAGGCGAAGTAGGACTTCAGCTCTTTCTGCGCGATCGCGAGGATGTTACGCATGGACGGGTTCCTCCGCGGCCTGGGCCGAATTCTCCTCGGTCGTGAGGGACAGGAAGATCTCCTCGAGGCTCACGCGCATGGGTCGCAGTTCGAGCAGGCCCATGCCGTTGTTGACGATGGCTTGCGCGAGCTCGCGGCGGATGTCGGCGCCCTGTGCGCTGGCAACCTCGTAGCCTATCGAGCCACCGTGCCGCTCTGACTCCGACACCGTCGTCACACCAGGCACGCGCGAGAGCGCGGCTGCGGCGTCGTGACCGTTGGCGTCCACCTGCACATACATCGACACCGAACCGGTGAGTCGTGCCGTCAGGTTGTCAGGCGTGTCCACCGCGACGACCTTGCCCTTCGCGATGATGACGACGCGCTGGCAGGTTTGCGAGACCTCGGGAAGGATGTGCGTGCTGAGGATGATCGTGTGATCGCCGGCGAGTTCCTTGATCAGCTGTCGAGTCTCGATGATTTGCTTCGGGTCGAGACCGGCCGTCGGCTCGTCGAGAATCAGCACATCAGGGTTGTGAATCAGCGCCTGCGCCAGACCGACGCGTTGCTTGTATCCCTTCGACAGCCGACCGCAGAGGCGTCCGGACATGTCGGCGATGCGCGTGCGCTCCATGATGGTGTTGATGCGCTGCTTGCGTTCGTTCGACGGCACCCCTTTGATCTTGGAGACGAACGTGAGGTAGTCGCGCACCGTCATGTCGGGGTAGAGCGGCGGCGTTTCAGGCAGATAGCCTGTGCGTCGCTTCGCCTCGACCGGTTGCTCGAAGACGTCATATCCCGCGACGATGGCTTTGCCTTCGCTCGCCGGCATGTAACCGGTGATGATGCGCATCGTCGTGCTCTTGCCGGCGCCATTCGGACCGAGGAAGCCGAGAATCTCTCCGCGTTCGACGCGGAAGCTCACGTCCTCTACCGCCGTGAAGCGCCCATAGCGTTTCGTGAGGTGTTGAACCTCGATCACGACAAACTCCTACGTGTTTGATGATGAACGGCGATGACGACCGCATCGCCAGCCAAAAATCCTACATGAAAGCATGGAAGAATGGGTAATCGGCGACCGTAAGGGTTCGCTAGTGAAACCGTAGACAACTCGCGCGCGAGCCTGGCGCGCACAGGAGACTCGATGACAATAGACGTTGGAACGAAAGCGCCGGACTTCACTCTCATGAGTGACGAGGGAAAACCTGTGACGTTGAGCAGCAACCTCGGCAGTAATGTCGTGCTCGCGTTCTTTCCAGCGGCGTTCACGAGTGTCTGCACGAAGCAGCTCTGCATGTTCCGCGACCAGATTGCGCGGCTGAACGCAGCCAACGCGAAGGTGTACGGCATCAGCGTGGATACGTTCTTCACCCTCAAGGTGTTTCGCGAGCAGCAGCACCTCGACTTTCCGCTGCTCAGCGATTTCAACAAGGACGTGATTCAGCAGTATGGCGTGTTCAATCCCGACATGATTGGTCTGAAGGGCATCGCCAAGCGCGCAATGTTCGTGATCGACAAGGACGGCATTGTGCGTCACGCCGAAGTGCTGGAGGACGCGCGCAACGAGCCGAACTACGACCAGGTGTTCGCGACGCTCGACGCGCTATAAGGCTATTCCGCGGCGTACTCCGCGGCATTGCCCAGCTGGCGGCTGTCGCGCGTCGCCTGTCGCGCTCCGACACGTGCTGTCGGCCCCCTCTTCGTGCGGCGGGAAACCGCTTCTCGGCTGACCCTTTCTATCTGAAGCCCGGGACGCAACGTCCGTCCCGGGCTTGTCGGCGTGCCTGCGAGGCGGTTTCCGGCGTCGGTCGAGTCGCCGCACTCTACGGGTGCCGCCAACACGTGCCGGCGCACCAGACGCTGTGGCCGCCCCGACCCTAGGCGGGC